>JGI24158J21664_10001644_pt1 | contig 25666 bp, 14 predicted proteins | sample Ectturendosymbi3_FD_21664 | JGI IMG/M metagenome (IMG submission 21664) | reverse complement strand
ATCTGCTTTCGTCTTTTTGCGATGATTCAAACTTGCACATATCTCTATTCAAGTATGTACTTTCCACGATGGGTGTAAGCAAGGAATCGATCAGCAATTTTAAAAAATTTGCTGATCGATTCCTTGCTTACACCCATCGTGGAAAGTACATACTTGAACTTAGGAAGTTATTGCAAAGAAACATGCAGCAATGGCGGTGGCAGCGCCCATCTCTTACTCAGCGCCATGGCCCATGCGGTTACTTTCGCAGCAACGGCGTACGCAAGGGAGGGATTTTGGAGTTAACCCCCCCCCCTTGAGTTTGATATGTTACAAAAACTTCATTACCTGCGCAAAGGTAATTAATTGCTTTCGCATACTTTTTGCTTGTTATTTTGTCGACTTAATGCAAATACCACGGAATAAATTTGCATGTAAATTTTAAGGAACATTGTAAATGGGACAATAAGTAGTCTTTAGGTTCTGATGGGAATCTGGGTTATCGTCTGCATCCAGGAACCATCTCACCACGTTCTGCAGACCATTCGTCTACTACGCATTTATGGTTTGTTCCGCGATAGTTCACTTTATCCGAAACAGTTGTCTTTGTTTTGCCTGCTGTGGCTGCTCAGCACATGCGCTGACCACATGGGCTACATTACCAATTTCTGCAGCATGATAGAACTGTTGCACGAGCTCATAAACAGCAGTTGTTAACATAAAAGCATTCATGCATATGATAATATTTCAACAGGGAAAAAGGAAAACTGAAAGTTTGCTGGACTTCTATACATAACAAACAATCGAAAGTTTTCTTGCGTACTTTATGCGCAATCTCAATTCTTGTGTAGTTTAAAGATTCGATCTTGCATACCGGGGTGTGCGCCAGCCGCACACCTGTTCTCGACTGCTCGTATTCTACAAGACATTAGCGCAGCATGATTTTGCAGTTGTAAATTGCTCTGACGTAGTGACGAGTGTTTTACTCCCTTGGAGCGCTAATTCAGTGCAATGACACATAAAATAAGGAGAGTGCGTGTAGAAGAATATGCATAATGTGTCAACAAACTTGGCCAAAACGTTGGTTTGGAAACATGCATATGACGTCGAATTGTGACGTCACAAACAGCGCACACCAAATACAAATTACCACCGCATGCCACTGGCTGAAATCCCCCGTGAAAATTTTCTGCGAACGCCACTGTTTCGCAATGCTACACTGGTGGCAGGCCAACACACTGCACCTGCATCTTGTTTTGCACCCATCTATTACCGAGCACGAGAATCGACAGACCGCAAGTAATTTTTTTCAAGTCGTCGGTGTCGCACCGAGGTTCGAACATAGCCTACCAGCATCTATGGCGCGCTCTTTTTCCCTCTTTGATTACCTGCAAAAAACCAACCCCAATTGGACAAAAACTAACCAGTTACAACCAACTTGCTTTTAATAAGACACAAAAGTACACCGAAGGATCGTCAGAACCTTGCACACAGTGTTTGCTTTGTGTTTGCCATGGAGAATACAACAAATCTATGTTCTCAGCTGCGTCATAGATTCAAACAATAAATAAAACTTTCCCGCTCCACCAAACCATGATATGTACAAACTATGGTATTTATGTGGCGACTTGTGTGATATAAAATCGACAGTATGTTGGCGAAACAGTATAAAAACTTTTCAAGAGATGGACATCGCATCGAGGTCTTGGAACAAACTCGATAAGAATGGTGACAGCGACCAAAAGGCAGTATCGAAGCATCTTGCACTGTTTCATGGTGTAAATAAAGCAGCTATTTATGACTCTTGCACTGTTACTTTCGTAAAACAACCTGTAGTTTTGACTCTCTGGATAACTGAGAAGATAAATGCTTAACAGTCTAAACGCACAAACAAATATTCAAAGCATGACCCTCCCTCGTGTGAAATAATTCTTGCAACACATTTTCTATCAATTTGTGATGTTCATATATATATACATTTGCCATTCCTGTGTGCCGAACTGTATGATCCCTTTGCTTACCCACATCAGACACATCTAGTTTTTATTTACCGACTTTTGTGCCTACGTTTTCAACGTTTATCAATTTAAAAGCCCTTCCTAAAATATGTTTGCCAACTTTACGACTTCAAGACCGCCTTCCTGCTACTGTAATACAGTACATCCCACTGTCCGCTGTGTTCGAGTTACCTCCACGATGATCGTAGCTGTCATTTCGAAGCTGTTTTAGTTACTCTGTAATTGTCGTCAAATAGTTTTATCAGATTTAGCGAAAACAATAACTTGAGTACGACGTATCTTCCCGTTTTTACTTGCTGCAGCTTGTGTTTTGATTCATTTATATTAGTTAGGAGTTTACATGCTTTCTCTGCCCTTGCTCCAGCCTTTCAGCATTTCACCTGTAAGCAACTGCTTGCAGATTTCAGGTCTGAGCATGCGTGGAGTTACGTAAAATCAACTTCTTAAAAAGTTTGCTGATTTATTCGGCTGCGTCACCGTGGTGGAGACTATTTGCTAAAACACAGATATATGCATCTCCGAATCACAGCAAAGTCATGAAAGCAGAGTCCAGTCGGGAGTCGGCTGCTCCCTCGAAAGCTTGCAGCAAATCTAGAGCTTTTAATTTTGGTCTATCTCCAAGGAGATGCAGCATCAGATTTCTCACTGAACTACTTTATTTATGTATATATTCAACTGATGTATGGTTGGGAGCTTTGATGCTGTCTGACTGTTGCATTCACCTCATTTCTTTCCTATTACAACAGCATTTCATTTCGCGACTCACAGCACGTAGGTTTCGCAGTGGTCAGTTCGGAATGTAAATTAAAGCGCATTTGTACCCTACCTGGCCTCTGGCAAGGCTCGGACACGTATGCGAGTTGCAAATGAAATGAACTAATATCTGTACAAGTGTTCGACCAAGCGTTAAGAGTAATCGAGGAAAAGTGTCAGCTAATTTAACGTTATCCCGTGCACTTACCTTGAACGGTGTCCAAATCATTGTTCTGTGGCTGTTTCTTTGACAAGGTGCAAAACGCTAGGGTTATCATACGTCCCGATTTTCCGGGACATGTCCCGAATTTTGGTGCTCAAATCTGCGTCCCTAAAGAAGCATTAAACACTGACATAAGTCCCGAATTAGAGCTGCAGTGTAGAGAGTGCTTAGAATGGACAGTTAAACACGGTCTGAAATAGAAAAACAGCGCCGCCGCACCGAAGGAGTTAAAGTTTCTGCTACCAGTTTACCTTTCACCTCCATACTTGTAGGAATGTAGGTATTGTAGCACAATGCAGGTGTTGCAGGTTCTTAACCATGGGTGTGAGATCTGTTCGCACTCAGGATGAGCGTGGATACTAAATCATTGGGCTTGGTATTATAAATACTTCATTACACCCACTAGCGTACGGAGAGGGGCACTGTGCAATGGCCCCCCTCAGATCCTAAAAATAAAAAATGTATAAACAGTGTTCGGCAGTGGCGTAACTAAGGGGCGGCAAGGGCCTCAATTTAAAATAAACTGACTTTGTTTTCTGGCCACTGATATACGCACAACGTAAATTTTTTTATGATTACTGTACGTTTCCCCTGCTTGATTTTTATTTTACAATTTCATTGTTTCACTGACAAAATTGCTTCACACGTGGCTGTTAAGTAACTTAACACAGGTAACAATGAACACCAGAGAAAAGCTTCGGCTGGCGTGAGATTTGAGCTCACAAACTTCAATAAGCGTCTTCGATAAGCGATTCATGTCTAAAACGTAATATCCAAGCACGCATATAGGTTTATTTCATGAGCCTCAGACAACAAAAATTCAGTTTTCTGTCTCACCGGCGAATAAGTCTCGTGAAAGCATTATACTAAAACTTGCTTCCAGAATGCACAAAAATGCGTATTTTTAGGTGTAATTTTGCAAACTTTTCCCGGGGGCATGCCTCCAGGCTCTCCAAGAATGGTCGTGCCTTCAGCACTTCCCCTAAAGTTGATCTGGTGACATCGCACGATTGTGACGAAACTTTGCTCCCTCTCGGAAATTTTCTGCGTACGCCACTGATCAAACCTATATCATTTCTTCGATCAGATATAATATAATCTTTGACACCAAAGTGTCTGTGAGTGCCGTGACAGGATGGTTATTATGACTGTCGGAAATGCGTTCCGAATTTTGTCATCTCAAAAATGGTAATGCTTCGTTACGCAGCTAGGGTGCCTACCGTGAATTGCTTCAATGTATTTTGCGTCTGACTCATACAATAAACCAAAACAACCCGTCTTTGGAAATCTTGTTTCTTCTAACCTAATGTGCCTTCTTGACTCCTTGATTTGACCTAGTGGTTCGAAAAGGTTGTCAATTCCTGTGTTAAGCGGTATCGTCTCATCAGCAGCAGCTTTCAGAGTTGTTTATTTCGTTTTGTGCAACAAAAAGTTGCGTATTTCGTTTGGTGTAAGGTAAATTTTGCAATTTACCGCTATTTTTAAAATTCGACGAAGTACTGGGTGTGGGGATCGAACCCACGCGGACATTTGTCCATTGGAACTTAAGTCAAACGCCTTAACTCTGAATTGGGTAAGGAAAATTCTGATGGGGGCCATATCTATAATGTTCGCGCGGGCCGCATTTGGCTCGCGGGCCGCAGGTTCCCCAGCCCTGCACTAGATCATCGATGCACGAGCTCATTTTTAACTCCGTCACCAGCAATGGCGCGAGATAAAAACTGAAAAAGCGACAAGTTAACGTTGCGTAAAAGAGTTATCTAACGGGCATGCAAACATTTTTACAGCTGTGAGCGCTTTACAAAAGTAAGCTCACGGTAAACTGCTCTTCAGACCAATCTTTTTTGGGAAGTAGTCTTAAGCTCCACAAAAGATCTTGTACTAGTATGCAGAGCTTTTGCTTCTGAGTGCACAAGGAAGAAGTTCTAAAAGTTGGAATGTTTTAAGCAAGTAAGTTATTTGTCTTCAACCATCTACCTATTACCACTGAATAAATGAGTGATACACGGTCAGAAATTTACCAAAATTTTGAGTTAAATATAACGATTATTACACCAAGTGCATGAAAAACTTTGGTTTTCTGTAACCAATTTTGACTAAACCATTTTCTACAACCATTTTCATTTTTTGCAAAAATCTAATAAACAAAACTATGGAGAGTCATTTCGTTGTCCATAGTTTTGTTTACTAGATTTTTGCAACATTTAAGCAAGTCCGCACTGCAGTGTTCCCTCTCAGAAAAATATACATTGAACAAATGTTTGTTTCCGTGAGCACGAACATTATAGGATGAGTTAGTAGAGTTCTAAATAACTTACACACTGTGAATTATTAGAATAAGTATCAAAACTTAATCAAAATGAGAACAAAGTACACATTCAATTCCAATAGCATCTAAAAAGGCTATGCGATATGCGCAGAAGTGTACTGTTTCTGCCCAAAAAATGTCAATGATATTTTACTTTTAAATTTGGAATGTTGCAAGTGCACGAGAATGAGATTTGCGCACCGTAGAGCAGTACTTCTCAACCTATAGGCCACAGCGCAGTTTTCGAGTGCGCCACGGAATTACAACAAAAATATGCTAGAATGCAGTTATCTAGACATCTATTCATTACATCGTGGGAACATATTATGTTCAGCAGCAAGCAGACGCGGGGCCCCTGATTTCGGGGACCCTAACATTCTAGGAGCAAGGACAATTTCCAGCATTTCTGTAAGCAATTATATTTGTATTTTTGTTTTGGTTCAACTCAACGTTTTTTTTACTGTGCTCCTAATAGAAGATATCTGTTAGAAGATGAAATTCGCAACCACAGTTGTATGCGGTTGCAGCAGTACCACTGTCTCACAAGTTTATTACGGAAAATAAGATAGGCACTTGGATCATTGCATAGGGCTGCAAGATACGCAAACAATTGCGGAAGGTTCCGCTGCAGCATAAAGTTTGAAAAACACCGCTATAGAAGAATGAGCGCGAAAGATTGAAATGAATGAGGAGGAGCCTTCTCTTTTTATGGCGTTTAGAATTGGTTATTGTTACGTATAACGTGTGGAACAAAACGCCTGAATCCATTTTTCAGATTACACGAGGCCAGTGAGGTACTCAATAAATATGTAATGTGAGTGTGGTCAGACAACTTCAGCCCTGCCTGTTTCGTTAGTTTCATTGTGACTGTTTTTGTCCCTGATATCGAGGGAATTCAAAATAAAGTAATATGTTTTTGAATAGGAACAACTTGTTCAGTGAATGTAAGTAACGAGCACGTGCAGTGCTAATTTGTATGACATCAGACTCTGAACAAATGTTTTGAAATTTGACGAACCAAGAGGTCAATCCTTTCTGCATCAGTCACTGCAGGGTCTGCTTTAACATCTTTTCATCAGCCCAACAAACTATACTTTTTACTGATATAACTGTTTCTGCAACCGACCCCCCAAGCCGGTGGTTCTGAAGTTAAGGTTAACAAATCGGAAAGGACTACTTCTAAAACGCCAAAGGCCTCAGATGTTTAGGTTGGGCTTTATTGCAAATGGGTGCTAGGATTTGTAACCCTATAAGAAACACTGCTGTAAGTAATGCATAGATATTATCAAATGAAAGACAGGCGCTTGAACAGAGCTAAAGTTCAAAGACTTCAAATCAGGATAAACTAAATGGTGGAATCAACAGTTGGCCGCTGGCCAGTGGATCATGGAATTTAGCACTTAACATGACTACCACTACTCTTATGTTGTGTACAAAATATAATTAATGCAAACACAGGACATTCGATTGACAGATATCGAAAAAAATTTCGAAGAATAGACACACACAAAAACATACAAAGAAATTATCAATATTTGAATTACTCAAATTGAAAAATTACATTATTGGCACTTACAACAAGTATCTGTTGATAGGAATCCTTTTATAGCAAGAAGGAATACCCTATCACGTTTACCGAGTTTATATTTCGCCTACTGAGCCGACATCCCTTTTGTTCAAATAGAGGTAAGGATTGAAATAAGTAACAACGTACCCCACACCACATGCAGCTTAAGAGTCGTGGTGGCGTTATTGATGTACGTGAATATGAGTGTCTCTTGTTGCATGAGGTTAAGAAATAAGAGTAAACGCATGCATTGAAACAATAGCAATATGCTGTGGCATATGTCCAGACTAGTAAAATTTTCAGATATTTTGCTAAAATTTATTGCTAAACACCATTCATAATTTTTTGAAATTTTTATATAGTTACTGTATCTTTAAGGAATAATGAGTATTCGAGACTCACAGGCTTTTTTGAACAGTTTAAGATCCATCCCTTAAAACAGCGCTCATTGCAAGGGTATTTACAACATTGGTTTGTATGGTAAAAATTTTTTCTGGTTCTTTCAAGTGCCAAGAACATGCTCTATTGTCTATATGAGAGGCACAGATGTCATGGCGTACATGTTTGTTAAAAAGTGTTATAGCCTTTTATCGTTAGATTGAAAATGTGACAAAACGTGTATTGTTTATATGCGCTTTGAAAAAAATTGGTCTTTAAAACACCTTCAAAAATAACAGCTCTATCACAGCAGTAAGACATGGACACGGATTGATATTGGACAAGAGAAAATTATAGTCAAGTTCAGTGCCTCAAACTCCGTAAAAAGTTCATACAGCAACCTTGGTTTATTCAGTTTATATTTTGTATGAATTTGACCAAAAAAGACAGGTCATTGTTTTTGCAGCCAGTGATTGACATATTTTGAAAAGTATTTGTGAACATTAAATAGAGGAGTACATTGACACAAGTTGTATAATTTTCTGTGCCTCTGGTTTCGCTGGAAATTCAAGATTTCTTACAATATCTTACTCTTACACTGGGTTGGCTGTGTGGTTAAGGCGTTGGANTTAAGTTCCAATGGACAATTGTCCGCGTGGATTCGATNCCCACACCCAGTATATTGTTTGTTTTTCATTTACTTGAACAACACACGCTTAGTTTTCCGATATGAATGATAATATTTTGAATGAAATCACAAACACCATTGAAAGTCACAATCATGGGCGTCGGAAGGATTTTTTCCAAGGGGGAAATAGTGCTTTTTTCCAGGCGTTACAAAAAGATTTTTCCAGGGTGGAGCCAAAAGAGGTGAAATTTCATTTTACCCACTCGAAACTAAGAGAACAACCTTTTTTGCAAAAAAATATAACAGGAAAATGTCACATTTTAAGATCCAGGGGTGTACCAAGGCCTCCACCGCAATCCCATTCCGACGCACATGGTCACAATTATCGAACATAACAGCATTTGGCTTCTTCACTTCTTGACGCAGAATCAGCAGAGCTCGTAAGGTTCATCAAAAATTTGCAAAAGGCTTTTTAAGACCTGAAATTGTTGTTTTTTCCACCTCCACTAGAGGATATGCGCTGAGAAGAAAAACTCAAGAAACTGTGGGATTTAAAATTAATTAGGCTCAATGATGAGTCTGAAACTATTTTTCCAATCCTCTTTTACGGGCAATTGACATTGTATTTTTTGTCTTGCATTTCTGTAAATATGTAATAACTGGTATTTTATTCGAAGAAAATTCCAAATGAGTAAAATCGGATGTAAGAACATGTGCATAACCATCAATGCTGTTAACTTCCTTGGAAGTCATGATAAAAGAAGATTATTCAATTCATACACTACATACGTTAAATCACACAAAATTATCAAGACTCAGCAGTCCTAGACTTTCAACAAGTAAAAAATAACTTGGTTGAGAGTCTTGGAAAAGTATGTTAACTACAAAGTACATCGCTGTTCATGAAAAAAAAATTTGTTCGTTCATTAGTAATAGAAAATGGAGACCCGCTCGTTAAATTGCAAAAAAACTCAGCAAGCAAAAAATACGTTTGCTAAGAAGCGATTTTTTTTCTTGCGCATTGAAATGAACTTTGGAAAATCATTATGGGCAACCTGTAAGAGTTTCGATATTTCAGCTTTCGCTTATTTTCGTTCCTGTAGTATTTTTCCAATTTTGCTAGTCGTATCGAATTGTTCTTGCTGATTTAATTTCTGGATTTTTGTTGAAAAAACATCATTCAAGTACGGTTTTGGTGAGCTTCAGCGTTACATCAGCCATTTCAAGGTTGTAGCAATAGCGAAGGTTGTAGCAATAACGTAGACTTTCGTTTCAATAAAGTTTTCACTGATCTTGTTCACACACTAAAACAGCTGCAACGAAATGTGACAATACGGTAATCTTAACATTTATTGTGAGCTCAGACGTTGTAGGTTCCAAGATAAAGACTTGAGACAAACCGTATTTGACACGAAACACCTGAAACCTTTTACAGATTCACCCTGTCACAGCACACACTTTTGTTACAACCAACATAAACTGTTTTGGTAATGAGGTTCCCAGTTCTTCGTTTGGAAACACGTTGGGTTAGACAAACTTCTGACAACTCTTTACTGCTTTTGTGAAAGAAAAAAATTTAAAAATTCGTCACAACTTTTCAAATGAACTTGGAGATACCCCATTACCGCAAACTATACCCGTGTTTTTAAAGCACAAGTAGAGGCGCAAGGTACGTGGTCACCAATTTCTGTAACTGCGAAATTCGTCAACGCTGAATTTTTATCACAAAGAAAAAGTTTTTCTGGGCAAAGCAAATGAATCTGACACGGTGGTGAGAGTTCAGGGACTGAAGGCTTAAAGGGGGGAATTTCAGAGATTGTATTGTGGAGAACGGGCGGCATTGATAGTTTTGAGTGATGCTGTGTTTCAAAAAAGGCGGGTCACTCTTTTCATTATTTTGTTCTTCACTTTATTTCTAGTTAAAAATTACAAAAAATCCAGCTGTTATGAAATAATTCAAATGAATTTATACCTAGTCCTATACTGCATGAAACACCTGGGGTAAAAACGGTAGAAAGTTTTCAAACGAAAACAGCTGCTGCCCATGCAGCGGGACTGTGGAACCGGAGCCCAAGCAACTTTAGATGAAAGGGCTGGAGCCGGTTCCGGAGCTAAAAACTTTTGTATTGTGGAACCGAAGCCGGAGCCTGAAATTTGTGCTCCGGTTCCACAGCCCTGGTTTGTGGGGCAAGCGAGTTACTCAAAAAATACAGTGTTTTCAGTTCTTAATGCACCAAATCATCTTGGAGCCGCAGCCGGAGCCAAAAACTTTTCAATGTCGGAGACAGAGCCGGAACTGGAGCCAGAAATTATAGATAAATGTCTTGCAACACGTCTAAGAGTACAAATACCTAACAGCATATTTCAAGACTACAAACTCTTATTAAGGGAAATGCAGCTGAAAACAGAAAAAATAAACCACGTGCTTGATAAATTAAGCTTGGTTGAATAGATTTTAGCTTAAAAGAGTTGCTTAGCACTAATTTGAAAGTTCATGTGACTTTGCATGAAAATGCAGTTATACTTTTCAACAAAAAATTTTGTTTTCAAGCTATAGTTGTTTGTGACACATTCATCCAAATCTTTTTACCAGTAATCCAAATTTAGACTCGGAATGTATACGCTTTGGGTTTCGTAAATTTTAGTAGAATTTTGCAAAAGTTTTCACAACAAAGAAATACAAACCTGGCTATAAGCAAAATGCAAAGATGAATGTTATGAAGCAATATCTGATAAACATATTAAAAATCTGTTTGTTTAGCATTGTAAACCCCTGGCCACAAACTTTTCATTGGTAGAAAAACACTATAAGAGCTGACGATGCCTACTTAGTAAGCGAAATATATACTCTGATAGAATCGTAGTGTCTGATTCTTGGCTGTGAAAGGATTCCTTTCGATAGATAGCAATTTAGGTAATTCCTTATACTGTATCCAAGTTCCGAGAGTGGTTTCAATGTCTGTTCGTCAAAATCCCCAAGGCCAAATCTAATTATTGATTTAGGATATCTGTCGAAAGGAATCCTTTCACGGCAAAGCATCAGGTACTACATGTTGTTCGCAGTGTATATATTTCGCCTGGTGAGCAGGAATCTGTAGCTCGCAAAGTTGTTTCTTGTCTGGGAAGAGAGTTGTACCTTAAAAGCCTATATCACTTATTACCGAACAATAAACGTAAGAAGTCACTGAGTTAAAATTATTACGTAACACAGGAAAGAAATATGCTTTAAGCCTTGACCATACAAGTGCATGCTAAGCTAATTTTAGCAGTACCTGTAGCTATTTTTTCTGACTGAGCCAGTAGGTAAGCCTCGTCTTAAAAATGACATGAGACGAAGGTCATCAGGAAATGATGACCACCGAGGCCACAGGTCTTCGGAGAAGGTTGGTCATAGCTATAGCCACAAACCTATAAGCGAAGAAGGATGGTCGAATCCGTCGCTGGACAAAGATAACCGATGTCGAAGAAGATCTCGGAAAAATGATCACAGGTATCAACAGCCTGCAGAAGACAGCCACTGGTGCAATTATTCTTGCGATACCTGCTCGGGGCATCCAACTTTGCCAGACCAAGAACTTTTATACTATCCAACAACGCCAGAGGAAAGAAGGGGATGGCCTGCAGCAGAACCGAGCAGAGGATACAGTGTGTGCCCAAATGCTGGGTATCCAGAAGAATGGTTGGGAAATTATCCCATAGACAATAATCATTCTCAAGGTTATTGGATGCCAACCGACCCTGCTCAGGCGTATTGGTGGGAAGAACAACTCAGAGGTCATCCTATGGCTGAGGGTGGTCCAATGCCGGTTCCTAGGCACGTTTACGCAGGTAATTGGGGTCCTGAACCTTGTGATGAAAACGGTTGGCCGCAGACGTTTGGCGATGAATGCTATCCCAAACAACGATCGCGGAGAAGAAAGAGTCGAAGACGAAAAAAGTCCGCTCCGGATGTTCACAGCCAAGGTCCTTCCACTGGAATAAATCGAAGAAATCAGGAACTTTGTGAAGAACAACCCTCCCAAGAATCCGTTTATGACGAAGAACAGCAAGAAGATTATTCAGAAGAAGAAAAAGAAGCAGCCCCAAGGCCTCCTCGCTCATCTGAAAGTGAACGCCGTCGCCATCATTCTAGTAATGGTCATCGTAAGCACAGGCCGAAGCAATCAGTAGAAGATGATTCAAGCAGCGGCAATAGCAGTTCAAAAGATGATGAGCAAGAGTCGTGGCAGCCTGCAGAGGAGCCGTGGAAGCCTCGGTGTAGACATCACTCAAGTAAAAAGAGCTCTTCGCATAAATCAGAAGAGCCGAAGGCAACATCGACTGATGAAGAATCCAGCGAAAACAAATCAGGTCGAAGACGAAAAAAGAAGAGCGAGGAAGAGCAGATGCGTGAATTTTGGAAAACGTATTACAAAAAATGCCAGCCGACTGCAGTTGAGCCAAGCTGGCAATTAGGCAGGGCAGCTGTGCCCATTGAAGTAAAAACAAAAGTAATGCAAAAAATTATACAAAGCCACCAGAAACCTCGCAGAAGGAGATAGACAAAGGGTCTTTTCTATAAGAAGTCAAAAAAAGATGAATTGCTGATGAAAACCAACTGTGAAACACCTGATTCAAATTCAAACCAAATCTAAAGGTGAAGTTTTAGTGTACTATAGTGGGCACTGAGGCTTGTTTCACTAGAATCTAGCTACCCACAAATGAGTGTTTCATACATGTGAAAACGGTATGCCAAATGCAAGGTAAAATGTTGACGAATAAATTTGCTTCAGTTTCTAAGAAAAAGTCTCGGAGTTGAATGCATATTGACAATTATCTTTTGTATTTAGGAGATAAGCTTGCATATGTTTTTCTAAGTTTTAATCATCGCTCATTGTTTCAACTATCTGTTAAACCAGTGTGGTCCAACTACAGTCCCGCGGGCTACATGCGGCCCGAATTTTTTTTGGAATTTTTAAAGTCCGCGAGCTTTCTCGGTATTGATATAATGTTGTGTGAATGTTACAGTAAATTTAATTACAACAAGCATAACATCTTTTAATGAAAATGTACAATATTGACGACGTTAAACTAGTTTAGAGAACTTCTGGATATCAGTTAGCAAAGAGANTTTCCAAAGTGGAAGATTATGCATTAAAAATGCACTCGATGTTTCAAAACACATACGTGTGTGAGAGTACATTTTCTACGATGAAGCAAGTCAAACCTAAAAACAGAAATAAATTGGCAGACGAAACATAGGACGATAGTCTCCGACTTGCTACCACTAACATTGGTATTGATAAAGGAACGATAGTGCCAGAGAAGCCTCGACCACAAACTTCCCACTGATGGAGATTTGTAGTGAATTGCTATTTACTTTTTGTAATAATTTCAGTGACGCACTCACTTTCTTTCCCTTTTTAGTTTTAAATCTTGTGAATCTGTTGTTTTATACATCATGTTGCTGGAATCGGCCAGCAAGTTGTCACAGTTTTGTAAACGGCACGTAGGTCAAAAGCAGTTGGACCACGCTGTGGTAAATAAATACCTTCCAAACTTTTGTTAACAACATTTGATAAAAAAGCACAATTAGCTTTTGTTAGACGTATTGATCGATGAGTACCTAGTTTACGCGACGCGACAGGAGATGCGTCCAGTACCGTTTGCATTAGCCCACATAGAATTAATCGCTCACTTTGGCGTTGCAAGGAGTGATTTACTGTATCTTCATTTTCTAATTGTTCCTACAAATCCTTATTAGGCCTAATGATTTAAACAGCTTAGAATCACTCATTTGGTGGGTTTAGACCTCATATTGTATTTTGGAATAAATTTATATGCAGCTTATGTCTACGCATAGCCATAGGCCTATCAGATGTGCACCTGTCCATTTCATATAAACACGTTTTGTGAAATGAAGATCCAGTTCCTTCTGAGATTTATAAAGAATCGCAAAAGAGAAACCTGAAGAAAGTTTCAGCATGTGCACATTTTAGAGCAGCAGTTCAATTCCGTACATTTTCAATAATTGCTCTCTTTCAACTTTTGATTACGTTTTGTCAATCACACCAGAAGTTACTGCTTACGTGTTACTTTAAAAGCAATGTATAGTTATCCAAGTACACAATGCGTGCTGACTAAGTTATCCTAAAACCTAAAGGACCTTAAAGGTTTAAGAAATAAACTTGCGAGTACTGCGAAATGATATCATCAGCACAAAACTTGTTGGTCATTTGGAGGAAAACGATCGAACATTTTCTCCAGGCATAAAAAAGTGTTGCCAAGTAGAACAGTTAACAACTGGCCTCGCAGACATTTGCCTTGGCCAGTCCCGGATTAAGGTGACGCGGGGCCTACAGCATATTAACAGCGCGGGGCTTCAAGTTAAAAATACACTTGAACAAAGTGAACAACTGTTAAATCATAAATTCTGTGGACATCCATGTGACTGCCATTAGCATACTGAATTTTGTAAGTACGAAAAACCTGGTCCTAAATAGCAACTGGTGGACATTATGGGTTACATAACTTTTTTTACTAAAAAAGGTAGGCCTATATACGTAACTCGTGGCCAAGAACGACTACATTACTGCACAACTCACAAGTACTGAGACAGTTATTAATGCTTCCGACTCAGCAACAAATTTGATCATTGCTATATCTACAGTAGACTAGACAGTGGAGTCTACGCATAAATGTCGAAGTCGATTTGTCAAAAGCAGCAAACCTAGTAGTTAAGATTGCATTTTCTAGATTTTGCCATAGCAAATTTGTTTATGATACTGGTAGTGTCTATTTCACATAAGACCTTCATGTTCAAGAGCCTACTAATTAGAATCAGGCTGTTCAGCTTATTTTGTCTAATGGTGCTCCTTTGTTCATTCTATCATCCTAAGTTTAGAAAATGAGCGTTCGCCACTGCAGTTGGTCACCATGAGAGTTAAATAAATGCTCAAATCATTTCCCACATTTGTAAACAAAACTCCACGTACACTACCCGATGACTAGTGAGTAAATGCCAAATCCGAAGCTGCCAATAAGATTTGTTGAAAAAGCCATATATACTCACCAAAAAACAGATTTGAACAAAAAATCCCAGGTAGACACAAAATTAGATCAATCTATCTGCTATCTGCCATACCTGGGCATCTGTAAGTCACAAAACATGCGAGTGACTACATACTGTAACGTTTCTAATGAACTTTTGTGTCTGTCGGAACTCTTATACCACAGTAACATGGACTTGCTTGCATTTCTGACAGTGATCTGGCAACATTTGCAATAATCAGATCTTTATTCCCAGTGTATTTCTGTAGCTAATCTTTGTGATCTGTATCTTTCAACCACCCTACTTTATAATTGCTGTGTAGACCACTTCATCTTTTTCTACGGGCTTGCTTCCAAGGGCGTACGCAAGGGGGTTGGGGTTAACCCCCCCTTGAGCTTGATATTTTACAAAAACTTTATTAGCCTCGCAAAGTAGATTAATTGTTTTCGCATACTTTTTGCTTGTTAATTTGTCGACTTAATGCAAATACCACGGAATGAATTTGCATGCAGATTTCAAGGAACATGGTAAATGGGCCAAAAAGTAATAATTACGTTTTGATGGGAAATCCGGGTTATCGTCTGCGTCCAGAAACTATCTCACCACTTTTTGCAGACCTTTCGTCCACTACGCATGTTTAGGATTGTGTTCCGCGATAGTTCACGTTATCCGAAACAATTCTCTTTATATTGTCTGCTAAGGCTGATCAGCGCAAGCGCTGACTTCATTACTAATTTCTGTAGCATGATAGAACTGTTGCACGAGCTCAAATACAGCAGTTGTTAACACAGAAGCATTCAGGCATTTGATAATGTCTCAGCAGGGAAAAGGGTAAACTAAAAGTTATTGGACTTCTATATATAACCAAAAATTGAAAGTTTTCTTGTGTACTTTATGCGCATTCTCAATTCTTGTGTAGTTTAGCAAGATTCGATCTTTTAAACCGGAGCGTACGCCAGCGAATCCAGCTGTATACATGCTCGACTGCTCATATTCGAAAAGACATTAGTGCAGCCTCATTTTGCCATTGTAAATTGCTCTGACGTAGTGATGAGTCTGTTTTACTCCCCTGTTTTAACAAGCAGCCTGGCTTTTTTTATTTATGAACTGCTATATCGTAGCATTGAGTTTATTTTCCTCCAATATCGTAACCTGGAGCGCTGATAGTTTATATTCAGTTCAATGACACGTAAAATAATGGGAGTGCGTGTAGAAGAATATGCCTACTATGTCAACAAACTTCGCCGAAATGTTGATTTGGAAACATGAACATGACGTCAAATTGTGACGTAACAAAGAGCGCACACTAAATACAGCTGACAACCATATGCCACTGGAAGACCCCCCCATGAAAATTTTCTGCGTACGCCACTGCTTGCTTCATTAGTATCTCTGTCACTTGAACTCATTGCAATATTAACTATAGCTAGCCTAATAGTTACAGCTTATGGGGGTTAGTTGCTTGTTTATCAGTTTTGCTGAAGACTAAGGTACCTTGATAAAAAAGATAAAGGAAGATGAGACTAGAGATAAGAATTTTAATAAATCATACCCATAAATCTTAAAACCCCAGATCTTCGGAAGAAAAACCCAGAAAGGCATTGAAATCCCAGATCTGAGGCAAAAATGTAGGTTTGGCGCCACTGTCCAAATCATTTTGAAGTAACAAAAAGGTAACGCAACTCACAGAACAGGTTAATGTGATGTAATAGTATTTTTAATGCCATTCATAAGAACACAATCAAGGAAAATCTGGAAATTGCTGCGCTTTCGCCTCATTGCCTGAGTGGTCCCATAATGTTACAAATATCTGTAAAATCCTTTAATTTTCAAATCACAGTAGTCTAATGCAAAAGCACTCAATTGAAAACTTTCGCGTAATTGGTAATGGCTTGGGCTGAAAAAAATCTGCTCCTATAATCAAGGTGCATATTAGGGGAGGCAAATGAGGCGGTCGTCTCGGGCCCCTTTTGAGAATTTCTCACTTAGTTTTTGCCTTGTTTTGTTACAACGTATATTGATCACTTAGCTAGAGCCACATTAAATTCTGAAACAAATAATATCTTTCTCAAAATAAAGCAAAAATTATATGCAAATGCGCCAAACGGGCCTCTCAACAACTTTAATGTGTAGACAAAGAGCAATTTAAAATCAAGTGACTTCAAACAATTTACAATGTGAAATGGACTTTCAAGCAGAAGTTAATTCCCAGAAAAAATGAAGAATTAATTTTCTTTGAGCGAATAAACTTTCTGAATAGCTTGTGTAAAATATTTTGACCCCTTTCTAAGAGTTTGCCTCGGGCATCTAAATTCTGATATTGCATGTAATAAAATACACATTTAAAACAAATGACCGCGGGGCTCTTAGCAATTGCTACATTTGCTATCATTTTTAATCTGAAACTGGCCATGATGTCAACTTGTAATGTCAACAAATAGGGAGCATCATATCGTCATTAAGACGAATTTTACTTTGACCAAATCAATGGTCCACAAATGTTATCGTTGTTGAATGGCCATCAGAATCAATAGGACAAAATTGCACTCTATTTTAGGCGAAAGTGCCGTGTACGCCTTGTTGCGAAATTGACGTGTAACCAAATTGTAATGAGGCCTCTTGGTTTTGCGTTCCAACTGGTAATAGGCCTACCCGAGTTGGCAGTATCAACATCAAAATATTACCATTCTTCCTCATAGTCAAATGCCTCCTAGTAATTCAGCTTACGTACAGAACGATCTTGGCATTACTTCACGTCCTTTCTTCATTTTCCTACGCTATTTTCACCATAGAAAATATTAATATAGAAAGCAGACTGCAGTAAAAGACCTGGACATGACATTAAACTGCAGCTGGTGATGGGGTTCCAGTATGGGATTTCTGCAGACTACGGGAAACACTTTGGCCTGGAGTGGTGACGCCTGACAAGGTTTCAGCTGTGGATCAAATAGTCTTTTGGAAAGAGCACACTGAAATCTTCAGCCAGTCCAAACAATCAGCGTAGGTATGGCGAACCGATAGGTAAGTGGAGAACACACTCCCACTCTGCCAGGCCACTGCAGCTGAACCTTCCCTCAACATGTTGGATAAGCTTTTCCACGGGACTACGGGACTCTCTCGGGAATGCGAAATGCAATTTGCTGATTACGGGGAAATTAAGTGACCCTAACCCTTAACCGGGTTCATTTTGGAAGCTTTTTCAAAGCGATGATCATCCACTCTCGTATACTGAGTCTACCACTCTACACAGTGGTTCCCATAGTATGGGTCACGACCCAAACAAGGTTCGCGAAGGATCGTCAAAAATGGGCGCGGCGAGGCGATCCAAACCTGGACTGTATATTTTAACAATTCAGTTTTCCTCTTTTCAAGTTCTCCCAATCTCTTTCATCACAGACTAATTTTTGCATCAAAATAGTATATTGCTGACATTGAAAACGAGTTTAGCAACTCACTGCGAAAAATCATCCATGCAATCATTATTTTTTCATGTTAACATACGCTGTTCGAGGATTGGGCCGCGAGATGTTCACCAAACTCCGATTTGGGTCGCGCTCAAAACAGTTTGGGAACCACTGTTCTCGAGGTTTTTCCACACAGACAAGGTAGTGAAGCTGCTGCCTAGCAACCGATACCTTGCTGCATAGTGTTCTTAACAGGATAATAAGCCTAAAACTGATAAAAAATTGTCTAATTCATCTCTATGCGCTATCTACACATCTAACCGCACCTAGGAAAATATCACAAAACACGCCGATCAACTTGCAGGATTTTGTAATCTTCCTCTGTTTACCTTCTAAGCACGAACTTAGTGAAAGCTACAGATTTTTGGGAAAAACTCAACCTGGAAAATATACGAAGTTGAACGTGCTTCTGCTGGTCCAATATCATTTAAAAATTTTCGGATATTTTTACCGTCAATTTCGTTTGATTAAAATCGATGTAGCCCGCAAAAACAAAATTTTGGTACTTTGCAGAGAACGGACTGAGAATAAGTCCGTGGAAAGGTTTGCCTGGCATGGCAGATGTTTTTTTATTTATTTGGTGAGGTCCCAGGACCTCAAGATGTCGTTTCAAAGATATCTAATTCACATCTTGAATCTTAACGAAAGCTGGAAAAATGTTATTTTTTGCTGCTAACTGAGCCTTGAGCGCAACCTCAATGAATTTGCACAAAATAAANTTTTACGCGACCAGCGTTCCCTCAAATATTTCGTCTACCCAGGGCGCGCNCAAACAAAATCAGCAATTATTAAGCAAGCATGATAGCATTATCTCATACTAAACTGATCCGTTGCCAGAAAATGTGTCTTTGGTGTTTACATCTTTAATTATATCGAATCTTTATAGTAACGCAGAAAGTGACTTTTACCATGGATGCTGCATGTCTCGCAACAGCAGTGAAAAAATGCCCACGCCGGAAAAATAGACACATTTACCTTTTCGCGTGAAGTGAGTAAGCAGATGAAGTAGATTTCTTGATATTTGAGAGGTTAGCACTGTGGTTGTGTTTCTGCACGTAACAATCGTTTTTTTCTGTAAAAGTCTATTTCACCTACAAGCTTCGTAGTTCAACGCAACATTGCCTCACAATCTTTGTATGTCAACAATCTGACAATCACACGTATTCAGGTTCATTTATGTTTGAACTTGCTTTTGAAATGCGCAAGTGATGTCATGATTTCCTCGGGCAAACACGGCTGCGAACATGAAGTCAAGGTCACTGTGGAATCAAAGCATGTTTAACTCTCGCTGATGTCAGAACGGGGAACAGTTGTTAGTCCTCACCAACTAGGAGGAAAGGTGTGCATGTTGAGGTTGAAGTTATTAGACCGCTCCCTGTGTAAGAAGGATCTTGCTGCAACAGTGCTGTAACGAGGCACCGTGCATCATGAACACTTTCTTCCAACACAGAGATTTGCACAAGCACACCTGGTACAGAGATTCTTTGGGACAAAGGTCACTCACTGATTTCTGCATAGTTTCAGCTGATTTCTTCCAATCAGTGTTAGACTTTCGTGTCAAAAGGGGGGCAGAACCGTCGTTCCGTCGTTCGATCACCACCTGGTGGTCTGCAATTACGTCTTGAAATACCAACCAACGGGCAGGTCTGGGAGGTCCTCAAAGTGGGAGGCCCCGGTGGACAATGATGTATGAAAGACCACTGCAGACAGCGTATTATCATCGTTTCGAGAGCTCCCAGGATGCACGGTGGACGTAGAGGCGGAGTGGCAGCTGTTCAAAGCAGCTGCAGCTTCATCTGTTGCTCGGGTGTGTAGACGGAAACGAATTGGTGTGGCGAATAATAGCAAAAAAGTCATCCCTTGGTGGAAAGATGGTGAAAGATGCTATTCGAGCAAAGAAATCAGTCTGCAAACTTTGGTTTCAGAACAAAGCAGGAAAATTTCGGACATAAGCTAGAGTCCAATTACTGGCAAGCCAAAAAAGTATTCTGGCAAATCATCCGGCGTGTCCGAGGTGCCAAATTGCTGAGTGCTGGGAACGCTGCAGGCTGCGATGAAATCCGACTTGAAGTACTCAAATCCTTGAACAGAGAAGTTTTTTTTTGGCTGACTCAGTGACTCGTGTGTGTCAAGTTGCCTGGTGTTCTGGAAGAGCTCCGAAAGATTGGCAAAATGGCGTGATCATCTTCCCAATACACAAGAAGGGAGACAGAAGAGAGTGCTCTAACTACCGAGGCATCTCTATCCTCAGCCTCCCTGGAAAAGTGTATGGTAAGTGTCTTGAAAAAATATTTCCAGCAAATTTTCGAGAAATCTTGGGAGCATGCCAGAGACGTCTGCACATATTTTGTCGCCTCGACAAAGCATAAGGCCGGGTTCCTTACGAAAGGCTTTGGGGAGTACTGCGGGAGTGCTCTGCTGACAGCTGCCTCTTACTGGCCGTCAAATCATTGCATTCCAGCTCAGATGTTTGTGTCCGTGTCGGCGAAGTTAATTAACACGGTTCACAGCCGAGCCGACGAGGGTGTCACTGTTGGAAGCGCCAGGATCAATCGTTTGCTCTTTGCAGAAGATTTGATACTGCTTTCATCCTCTGAACAGGGTCTCCATACTTTCCAACATATACTTGATACACGTGATTGGTTTTCTGCTGCGTGCAACCACACAGAAAACCTTTTAGTACTGGAAATCAGTACTAAAAAGACCGAGGTATCATTTCTATCCAGAAACCCAAGGTAGCGTATACGCTGCACATGAGTGGCAATACACTGCAGCAGGTGGAGACTTTCATGCACTTTGGGGCGGCAGTCACGAGTGACGGAAGGCAGAACAAGGAGATCGATACGCGGATTGGTAAATCAAAAGCAATTCAGTGTGAGCTGTGCAGGACTTGACCCGGTGGTGTTGCCAGCCCAAAATTTTGGGAGGGGCAAAATACCGTATTTTGACTTTAAGCGAGAAACAGTACTTGGTTTGGAACAGAGATGAGCATTGGGCTGGACTTGGATTGGACTGTATCCGAACTATAGCACATTCTGTTGAATTTGGATTGGACCCGGACTGTAAATTTCTTCAAAATTTTTAACCGGACCGGATTTGGACTGAGTTAATGGAAACGAAATGCAGCACTTTTTATTGTGAAAAGGCTCCATTTTTCAAATTTTATGAATTTAATTTGGACTTGGATCATAACTTTGAGAAAAAATTGGACTATGGTTGAACTTTGACAGAGTTTTAAAAAATCAGGACTGGATCTGGATCGCCATATTTGACATTCCGCTCATCTCTGGTTTGGAATACCGCCTCTCTAAGCACAAAACAAGATACGCTAGAAATTTTGTGGGTCATTTCCCATTCGTCCCCTCTGGCTACGTCTATGACTTCACCGCTCTTTTTTTTGTGAAAAAGCAAAAAATGAAACTGCGTGCTTAGACATGCGACACTAGAGTAAATTTGGCACCTTGCTACTGGTGGGCGTACTGCAGACCGGCAAAAGAAGGTGGCGTGTACAAATGGGCGAAATTGCCGGTAAACAAAAACAACAACAATTTTGGTAAACCAAGCGAAAAAATCTGCATAAACAGTGTTGGCTGTCAAGCACTTGTATTAAATAAAGACCATCATTTCAGAACGNTACAGTTCAAAANCCATGTCAGTTCCAGGGCTTTCTTCCTTTGCTGCTAAACCAACCTATTTGNTTGGCGATTACCTTTCGCAAGTACAGCAAAGTTCTCAATTTTTAAAACAACTTTTTTTCCGATGGTCACCTGTGGTCGTCAGTCTACGTTAATAATTAATCGAAAAAGTACTTTCTTAAATGCAAACGGAAGACATGATATTTTTAGGAAGAGCTAGCGGCAAAACATTACGCGGCTAGGTGCGTAGTTGTGAAATTCCCAAAACCCTGAATGTCGAACTACCTTGTTTCATTTCTTAATGTAAGTGAAGCTGCAAAAAAAAGCCATCCATTTTTAATACAAGCGCTATTCCTAACATAGGGCACAATAGTTTTCAACGTACACGGCAAACGTTTCTCATTTAACAAAATATTTCTGACGTCCACATTGTTAGGGAAAACGTTTGTATATTTCGGCTGCGTATTGCTGTTCAATTTGACAGTTGAAACCTGTAAGAGTGAGCACAAATTCACTCATTCAATCTGAATTTGCATGCCCCACCAAAAGAATGGCGGGCAGCCATTTTAGATTGTAAATCCGAATTCGATGGTATTTTCGACCTTCAACCAACCACGTTTGGCCCCTTAAAATACTAATTCACTAAAAATGGCGTCTAAATTTACTATTTACCACGATTTTCCAGGAGTAACGTCGCAGCATTGCGTGCAGTGCAACCATACCTGGATGGCGAAACCTTTTTCAAAGTGTGGGGGCACAAGTGCAAGTCAAAAAACTATAGACAATTTTTGTGGTTTGAATTGGCAACTGTGACGCCACAAGCATTGATATATGACGTCATTAACTTTTGTTAGCATGTTCAAGAAATTTTTTGCAATGTTTTGTGAACCCTCAACGACCCCTATCTACACTACATCCTACTTGTGTACACTACACTGACTTGAGCACATAAATAATACTAGTTGTTCTTACTAATTGTGTCACGTAAACTTATTTAGGCAAAATTCGGAATTTAAAAGTGGGTGAACAGACCTCCTAGAAAACAAGTGTGGGGCCTAGGTCCATGCGTCCCCCCCGGTTCCGCCACCTACGCAACCATACATAGGTTTTCTGGATCGCAGATCACGAAAAGCACACTTTTTGATCCTGTGTACAGAGGAGACGACATATGCCGTATTTATGATCAAAATGGCTGAGAAATTTACTAAAAAAGTTCACTTGAACGTCCAGAATCATTTGTAATGTATTGTATGTCATCGGCCCTTACGTTTATAAAAGGGTTTGCCACTGAAGAGCCACGTAAAGCATAAGGAATGCAATATAACTCCGAGGAATGAGAAAAGAAGATGACATTTGTGAATCCCTTTTTAGTACTCGAGCTTATAGTGTGTAATAAGCCATGTACCGCAGGTCTAGATTTTAGTAGGTCTCAGGAGAACCCGGGATGCCTGCGGCTTGGTGGACCGCGATAAGCCTGCAGTGTCGGCCGCTGTTGATCGCTCCAGGCCGTGGTACATTTTGGCTTGATATCTTTTTATCATGCATTACTTTAGCTTAGGTAACCTGCAACACTCAACAATTTACTGTTCTGCTCTTCCTTGGAGATTTGGCATAGTCTGCTCAATCGTATCTTTTCAAAGTGGTTTTAAACAAAATCATCGAAAACAACAGGATCATTCAACATAACCACATTACCCTGACCCAGAGCAAAGTTATTTTCAGACTGATTTACCAGATGTTCTTCTCGCGTAACCGTTAACCTAAATGTGTTGAAGAAAAAGTGATTATAATTCGCGCTAAAAGCAAACAAATGGTCTGCAAATGTTTTGCCTGGCCATGTATGCACATCATGTAAAGAACTACAATTGCCGAACATTGCTCTGTAAACCTGAGTATGCTGTTTGAAGTTGCTAAATAAATAAATTTTGTTGTGAACAATATCATTCACGATTATTTCTGATAAAATTTTTCAAGCGGATTTCTTGATTTATGAGTGTTGAAGAAAGCGTTTCATTTAAATATGGTGTGAAAGTTTGATCCAGAGTCCCAGATCAGCACGTTCTCCAAGAACTTGTCACCGCTATGGGGAAGCAGCATACACCTTAGTCTTATATTCAAATGCAGGTATTTTCTGCTTCCGTCACAGCAACTCTTGAAACTTGAAAATAATTTTTGACTTGGTCATCAGCCACGATAAGCGAGACATGGAACGTCGGTACCAACCCAGACCTGGCCTTCGCGAGTTTCGGCCAGGACAGCCGACTGACGGATAGACTTGTTCTTGGAAAGTTCCCGCGGTCACACCATCGACCTTCCCTCATAACGCCACCGAAGCTCAACTTTCCTGTCCACAGCGATCCGGTGAAGCGTTGGAACTTTCGCAAAGCTGATTGGAAGCGCTCTTGCCTTCTCACAGGTCAATCCGTTGAGAGATTGCCACCTCCGGACACATCAAACATTGAGAGGGCTTACCAGGATTTTTGCGAGAGCTTACTATCTGCTGCCAAACAATGTATCCCACGTGGCTGTCGGAAGAAATATGTGCCATGCTGGTACAAAGGGTGCGAGACCCTCTTTCGCTCCTTCACCCGAGCTCCAGTGGGTACTGACTCTGATAGAGTTGCTTCGTCCCTACTATCTCGGTTTGGGCAGAAGAAGCAGGAGCGATGGGAGGAAGCTGTCAATTCCATCGACTTCTCGCACTCCAACCGCAAGGCGTGGAGAACCATCAACGAACCTAGTGGCAGGTCTGGACGCTTCTTTCGCCTGTGCCCCGTCACGGCAAACTCCATCGCCTCACAACTCGTGAAGAACGGAGCACACAGGACCAGGGATCGCGAGTCCACCAGGCTGGTCAACAAGGAGCTCTCTGACCAATGGAAGATTCCAACACCTAAGGGTCACAGCATCTCCGAACCCTTTAGGCGGGAGGAGCTTGCTGCTACCCTCAGACGCTTGAAGCCAGGAAAGCCTCCGGGATTGGGTTCCATCTTCCCGGAGTTCATACTCTACGCCGGGTCGGCTCTCAAATCATGGCTTTGCGACTTCCTCACTTCCTGCATGCGCCAACTCAAAATTCCAACGATCTGGAGAAGAGCACTAATAGTTACGATCCCTAAGCCAGAAAAGCCACTGGGGAACCCAAAGAGCTATCGTCCCATATCTCTGCTGTGTGTCCCCTTTAAAATCCTCGAGAGACTCATCTATGCTCGTGTCAATCCAATCATCGACACATTGCTCCCTCGGGAGTAGGCGGGATTTCGACACGGGAGGTCGGCTGTAGACCAGGTTGCCCCTCCCTGCTGATACAGGACATAGAGGATAGCTTTTCAGCCTGAGCTGTGTTTGCCGGCCTCACAGCAGCCCACAGTGTATGGCACCGCGGTCTCATCTGCAAGCTGCTGCAATTGCTACCTGATGGACGCATGGTCCGCATGATCATGGAGATGGTTGGCAATCGCAGCTTCACTCTTACTACCGGAAACGGCAAAAGAAGCAGGTTACAACGCCTCAAAAACGGCGTTCCACAGGAATCTCTCCTGGCGCCCCTTCTCTTTAACATCTACATCTCTGACCTTCCAGCCACCATCTCCAGAAAGTATGCATATGCTGACGATCTAGCAATCATGCATGCTGATGGAGACTGGCAGGCAGTAGAAGGGGTGCTGACCAAGGACATGGCA
>JGI24158J21664_10001643_pt1 | contig 25672 bp, 16 predicted proteins | sample Ectturendosymbi3_FD_21664 | JGI IMG/M metagenome (IMG submission 21664) | reverse complement strand
ATTTCGCGATCAATCAAACCTTTCTGTGAATTTTATACTATGTATCAAAGTTAAGATCCGTTGGCCTGTCCCCGTTACGGAATTCTCTACGATGAAAGCCCATGGCTCATGGCTCAGAGTAAGCGGAGAAGAGCGCCGTAGATCACCTGTGACACTCCAAAGTGAGTACAACCGAACATGATGAAAGTTTCTTTATCCAAGGTCCGCAAGATGCTAAATGTCTCCGTGCTAATCACAAACATGATGTCATTGTGTTCAGGGGCGTAGCGAGGTTAGATGGCGTCTGGGGCAAGAAACAAGCTTGGCACCCTCATGAGGTTAGATGGCGTCTGGGGCAAGAAACAAGCTTGGCACCCTCATGTTCGAACTTACGATGTTTCGGAAGCGAATGTACTGTGGTGAAGAAAGTACTTGCGAAACTGTTGGGATTTTCGGCGTCCCCGCAGTGATTCGGCGCCAGGGGAATTGTGCCCCTCTTGCCCCTCTCGTCACGCCCCTGATTGTGTTCGTCCTTCTGAACCACATTTGTTATTATCCAACTAAAATCAGCTATATGCACTGAAAATGGAAATGGCATTGCAAAATATTGAAAAACGTAAATGAGGAAAAAAGGCAAGATTATTTAAACTCGAAAGGCTTTTCAAACTTTATTGCATCGTTGGTTTTTCCAAAAGCAGATGGAACACACTGCTTGCGTTTTTGTGTTAATTAAGTACCGGCAGCAATATGGCTAAGTTAAGGGAGTGGAAATGAGAATGGCAAAAACAGCCACACTTGTGGTCATAACTGTAGACTGAATCAGATTTGCTGAAACGCCAGCAGTAGTGGTTGTAGTTTCCGGCGTTATAACACCTGAAAATAAAAATTTGCTTTCATCAACCTCTGTTAGCAAAAATCATTTTTACTTGAAAATTAGTAACTTTTGATGATTTAAAATTAATTTCATTCCTGTTAAAGTCGTGAACGGCCAAAGTTGACCAAAGGCAAAGTTTTCAATGAAAATACATTTACTGTATCGGGATCTGCTTTCAAAACATAAAATCAAATGCAACAAAATATCATTTACATAAAAGTATCTGAAACTGTTGAAAAAGTGATTGTTAATTTCGCTATTTTGATGTGATAAAAGCTTAAAAGTTGTACTAAGCAAGCAAAGTACATTAGGTGGCAAATAATATACCTCATTAAAACCTTGATATTTTTCGTTTTGCTGTGATTTAGCGTTTTGAAGTAAAAGATGAATGCATTTTTATGGTTAACGATTTTTTTAACAACAAAACGAAAAGCAAATATTGACAACTGAACGTTTGCAAAGCGGATATTTGAGTTTACTTCTTATCCACGATACGTGCGAAGAAACGTTTGTGTAGATTCCCGGCTGTTTTGGTTTCGCGCATGAGATTCGTTGAGACGTGACGCCAATTTGATACCAGCTGCTATTTTCAAACAATGTGAATAGAGGTCCACCTGTATCGCCCTGAAACGAAGACGCCGGGGGGTGTTTATTGCTGATAACCAAGACATGAAAACTGTTTGTGGTTCATAAGATAAATTCTATAGGGTAGTGTTCGAGAACCAAAATGGTGCCTCTCAATTAAAAAACAACACATTTACTTTCAAACAACTCAAAGCTTTCTTTGCTTACAGCAAATTTCAGTCACAAGGATATCGCTAGAAATATAATGTTATCACTGTATAAGGCAGCGAGTTGTGAATTTATTAACAGAAAGTGTTTTCCAAATCAATGAGTATAGCACCAATATACACGAATCAGAAATGCTTGCCCAGGGTTATTTTTTGCTTTATGTAAAATCAAGCTAATGAAAGCCAAATATTTTCCAATACGCAAATTAAGCGGTAACTTTGGATTTGATAAATCACTTTTACATTTTGCATTAATTTTCTCCAAGATTTACTGTTCACGTATGAAATGCTCATGCTAATTGCTGCAATATCGTGCTTTCAAAATGAATTTACTTTGCACCTGACAAGCATCTGCTCCTCCTTGCTCGTAGTCTCCAGCGCACAGCTGTGAAGAGACTAGTAACTTGTATGATTGGTCGCAAACCAATCGGTCAACCACTTTCAGTCGAACTTGATGCAAGACACCAGATATTGCTCCTCCGTTAACTACGTATAGAACAGTTAAAATTACACTGCTTTGTTTTCACGGACTTGCAAGCAACTGAATAACACAGATACCTCAAAAAATAGTCATTTGATCTACAGTCAAACACAAACCTATTACACTTAGAACATGCAGTAAACTTTGAACGAATTGAAGAAAAATCTGCAGCATAAGAAATTATTTCTTTACTTTCAAAGGTAGCAATGTTGAAAAGGCGATATCATTTAAAACACAACCAAGGGAAAAATTAAAGACATTTTACCCACCGAGGCTTCCAAAACCTGTAGCAATCGTTTGTAATCCACTTGGTGCAATGTAATCGGAATTCGGCAAACAAACTCGTCCAACAAAACGAGTGAAACTTAAGACGGTTGCCAGTTTCAACAGCGCAATGTCGTTTGCCCATGAGGCACTGAATTTTAAAGCAAAACGAACATGTGAAGTCTTCAATGTTTTTAGAAGTTACTTTAATCAATATTTACTATAACAGCTGCGTTTTTCAACTTAGAAAAAGCAAAGATAGTTGTTTGAAGTTTCTTGCAAAGTTGTATTTGTATGCTAAACATGAAAACAGAACCCACAGCCGGTTAGAACATCTTAGCTATGAAGCACAAGATCATCTTCGCAATGAAAGTGGCATCTTCATTCAGTGCAACTTCTGCAAGGGGTAGGCCTATTACGTTTTCGAGTAACTGAAAAACATGCATGTGGGTAGCATGCTTTTTGTGATTGGTTTATTCGCGAACGTTGTGAAGTTGTAGATGCAGCAAGAAGGTTGCACATTCAGTCTTCTACCTGTTTTCAAGTAATTGGTCATGCAGTTTACAAACCGTTTCGAAATTCAAAACTCTGCTGAGGGTGTTTTCGTGTGGCATTGAAATAGTTCGTGCGAGCAAAACGTTTGTTTACAGAACACAAACAACGATTACTAATTCGCTCATGGCTTTATGGAGGCCTTATTTGAACATAAAATTACCCTATGTACGACGGGTGAACCACAATATCCTTGACAGTGGACCACTGATCTGCGTCGTTGCTGGCAGTTTTTATTCCCGCAGACACAAGAAGAGAGGAAGCTCTGTGATAAGTATTGTGCATGAACGTTTGCAGTAATTTAAATATGAACCAGTCAAAGATTTCTAAGTGAAGTATCAAACGCAAATAATAAATTTACTGGGCGGTAGCCAATAAGGTCCATCAAAAAATGATAAAAACGAAAATAATTGTTGGTAATGCTGGTTACAGAATCGTTCTTGCAGAATACACCGCATAGGGAAACTTGTATGCTCAATCCTCTTGGGTCTGGTCGAAGCTTACAACAACCTGAATTTCCGTTTTTCGTACGAACAGATTTACAATCCTGTCAATATTTTATGGCTTCAAACAAATATTTTGTCTATAAAATCTGTTAGACCGAGTTCGACTCCCGCTCAGGTCACAACGGAGACTTGAAAAACGGCACTTGCGGCCGGTCCAGCCTTGTATTCAGCGTTAAAAAGTGGACGCAAGGAAACGGTTCGCACATGGTGCTGCCATTGATTCGCTAACATTGCAGCATTACTACGAAAATAGTTGCCTTGGCCCTTGGCGAAAGTAACTGGAGAGAGACGTTTCAGAACCTCGTAACAATCCCGAAACGAGTACAGTAACAGAGTATAAGTGAAACTGAACTAGCTCAGAAGAAATTCATAATAACTGCTCCAGATTTTTTAAAAGATCAAAGCATTTTTGTCGTACAGTTACACCACAATCGAAATTACAACCTGTTGTCAGAGAGGCAGCTGGCAGCAGTTAAAACCCAGTCTTCAGCTATCACAGATCCACCACACAGTAATCGTGAGTTGTTCACTTGATGAACAGAAGCTTGCCATGGCCACGATCCTTGCCTTGCTGCACTACCGCCAGTAATACGTGGTCGCTGTTGAAGGAAATGGCATATTCAACACCAGCAGTAAACGAAATACGTGCTGAAGAACTGCTATAATTAATCCATTACGGGAAAATGCAACTGTAAAATAAGGATTTCTGAAACCAAATAAAAGAGGTTAAAACTTACCCATGAAAAAGAAGGCGCTCGAAATGTTTTTCCACATTCACCGATAGAAGTAATTTCGTTACCTAAAGTAAGTCAGAGAACAATTGGGAAAGTCTCATACAGTCCTTGTCTTTTATGTATTATCTTGTATGGTTGTTACTTCATACTACCTAAGATAAATTTGAAATACTAACATCAAAGTGCGTTTTGTCCCGCAATCATAATTTAAACGGAAACAAGCCCTAATTTAAAAATCAATTTTATGTTTCATTCCTTCGCTTAGAAGTCAAAACGCACAATGTGGTAGAAATTCAAAACCATTTGCTGCCTATTTCTGGAATAAAGTTTTCCATAATTTCTACTCGTTTTTAAATGTTTCAAACAAGTTACAGAGTATTTTCACAATGCATATGTTAATGTCCGACAGTGTGAATATGTGAAACCTACTGCATTCAACTTCGTCGCTGCCATCAGGACAATCCCACGATCCATCGCACTGCTTGTCCAAAGCAATGCAAACGCCGTTCCAACAAGTGAATTCATTGCTAGAACACTTCTCTGAAAAACCAGCATTCCAGAGTTGTCATCATCAGAAGCATGAATCAAGAAGGGCATTAACGAATTGCGATTCCAATACAAGAACTGCTCAAACGATTAGAATAAGAAAATAAAATCAGAACAGTTGAATTTCGAGCTTCCCAAAAGCAAAAAATAAGCAATAAAACGTAATTGCTTGAAACAGATAAAGGAGGCAGATAACGCGTGAAAAATTTCAGGGTGGTCCAAATAGATGTTTCCATTTTTTATTAAGAAGCATTGTATAATGAAGGAAATACTTGGCAATTTTTTTCATAGGCTTGCTTTACGGACACGGAAGTTCCGCCTGGTGTACGTTTCTTTTCTCTTGCACCACTATTTTGTGAGCACAGATTAACAATTAGTAATGGGCTCAATCTGAGCTGCTTCGCTCTGAATCACTGTGGATACTCGCACGTTGAAGTTTGTAATGTCCCTGTCAAATATATCATGGGGAATTTTTTTGACTTCTCCACACTCAGTGGACAATACTGATGCTCATGAGGCATAGTCTGAGCCCAAAATTAAACGCATATTCTGTTTGTTCACGTGATCAATAAGGTGAAAAAAGTTTGAGTAACTGATTTCGTCGTGAAATGGTTCTCTACAATATTGATCCTCTCCTGCACAGAAAATCTTGCTGCTTGCTCTATTGAAGCTGGGAAATAAAATGTTGGAGCTCTAATTACGAGTTATCTGTAAAGCGGAAGCTTTGGTTTATTAGATATCAAATGATAGCGATAATGAAACGGATGCATCTTTTTGGAGCACCCTGTAGAAGGAACCATCATGCATACTGATTTAAAAAAGCACTTAACTTTATATCATACTTGCAGTATACTTGTAGCAACATAGAGTTTTGGATAGATTTGTTTAGAAGAAGATATAAAAACAAAAACTGATTGAACGTTTTGAAGTTACTCTCTCATCGCTTTCCAAATTCGTCGCAAAACGTGAATTAAACTAAATTTGAAAATAACACAATACTTAACTTGTTTTCTGCTGTCATCTATAACAAGTTGAATCAGAAAGTTTACCAAAAATCAATACCTTCAGTTTTCCAACTAAGAAAAAACCCGCTTTTTTCCAGAACATGGTCGCTGCGAAATATTATTCTCACCAAAGTGCTTTCCGCATAGAATGCTCTCGGTTTGAGAGTACCACACAGTCGCCTTCCAGTGTACTGCATTGATAAACATCCGGAGGTTTGTGAAACGTACCACGTTTCGACAACTTTACCCACTACCACAGAAACACTGTTTTTTTTAGCCACGAACTGCACTTGTTTCACCAACTCACTAAATTTGGGATTGGTCAGTTATGACAACTCACTAAACGTTTTTGAATGATGCTGTGCATTTTGAATTATACCAGTTAGCTAGTCATCATTTTAATCAAAATAAATAGTTTGCTGGAAACAGAGAAAAACAACTTCAGCATCTGCGCTCCACAGTCACCAACACTACAACGTACCAGTTCATCGCCGTCATAAACCTCCAAGTAATCGTACCGACAGATTGAGTCTGGTTCGATACCCAAGTGAAGAAAAAATATTTCTAGTACCTGATCAATAAAATGGATGGGCATCTCAGACAATTAGACGAATTTGTCACTGCAAAATGCTAAAATCTAAACATCCAAAACATTTTTCTTATGATGAAAAATAAAAGTCGGTCATTAAACCCAGTGTTTGACAAAAGTCTCTTTGTAGATAATATTTTTTGCGATTACCGATAAAATCAAGGTGTTGCATGTATTTAGAAAAACATCATATGTATGTTGCACATCATAAAATAGTCAATAATGCTCTTCTACTGTACAACCACAAACTTTGGTTTGGTCCGTCTGTATCATCCACGTGCATAAAGTGTTGGCGGGGTAGAGACCAGGGTAACCAGGGGAAGATAAATTTCCAGACGCAGCAGTGAGAAGAGATGTTCCACATTCATATCCTAATGTTAATGAGAATTCCCATAAACTTACAAAGACTTGCAGTTAGATATTGACAACACTGACAAAGAAAAACCAGAGTGCAAACAACGAATTGATGTGGACAGGGTGTTTAGCTCCCATTTCTTCACTTGACTGCGCCCTTGAGCAGTGCACAAAATCATTGCAACCGTGCAGACACACCGACCAGTGACTACATACGTTACTCATTATTTCGTTATTAGCAAGGAGGCTGTCGAAACTTTGCTTCACTTCCCGCGCGATTTCAAAGCAACGTTGATGGTTTTTGTTGAAAAAAGTGAACCTTGAATTTCATTGTTAGATTAAATACTCTTTTGTTCCACTAGACTAGAATAACAAAATCCTTACAACTTTATTAGATGCGACAAAAATTCTTCTCCGAAGTGTTATGATAAAATCTGAAACAATATATTTTTTCCAGTAAAAACGTCTCTTCTTCTGTTTCAGATTAAATTCTGCTTTGAGTAAGCTGCCAAAACACACTCAGGTTTGACTTATGTCTGTTTAATCGAACTCACATTTGAGCGTTTTCGTTTCATGGTGATTTTTCTAACTTAAGCACATCTATTGAAAACATGGAAATGCTAAGACCAAACTCCGATAAATTCATTTGAATGAAAGAAACTCTTACTGATTTCGTTTCTCACTTTAGCACTCAAACTTTGTTAATATACATTTTCAGAAGGGCTATTAGTCACTTTTCTATACCCCTGCTTGTTGATGATGCCGTTTGAGGTGTCGTAGTCACTGTAGTCACTTCTTCCGTAGATATCGGGGTACTGTCAGTTGTTTGGGGAGGAGTAGTGTTAGGAGCACTTGTTTGTGTGGCTCCTGTTGTTGTTTCCCATCCGGCGTTTGTAGAGGTAACTGCAGAAAAATGAAATTAGTCGTTCTGAATGCAGCGAGCGAACATTGTCTTCTAGCACAAAAATTGTATAAAAGATAAATGTTGCAATCCGATGCCATCCCAAGTTTTTTTGTATTTCTTCTCGAGAAATGGTTACCTGTTAGCTGTTTTGTATTCGCAGCGTAAATTCTATCAATAATTTAAAGAAAAATGAAGTTTGGGTTTAAATGCCAGTTAGGGTAGTGATACAACTTCTTGTGCTTTTGCAGGTATTCATTAAGGCTGCGTTGATTCATGGAATGAAAAGAAAACGTCTTTCACTGTCCAAATAAACACCTGAGAATGGTTTCAATCGGGCATGCAGTTCAAATTCTACTAAAAGTATCAATTTGTGCAACACAATAGACAGGTGAGCAATATATCTCACTCTCGTTGCAGTTCCGAAAATAATCCGGACTCTAACGTTGCCTGCCACTCGGTGAGGGACTCAAAACTATTGTCTACTGATGTGCTACTTAGTGACAACTCAGTGAATATTTGCCTGAGCTCAATTTCGAAATTTGTTAAAATGATTCCTCGCAGAGGTTCTGCCACACACACACACAAACAAATAAATGTGCTGAGATTGCTATTGAAAGTATGTTGTTATTTTTAGCAAAGCGCCACTTTTTTCGTCACTTTGGCTCGAAGCAAGGCTGCTTGAAGCAATGTTCTTGACGCTAACTTCTACCGCCAGTTGTGACACGTTAGCCATCTTGTTATCTTGTGCTTTGCTCTGCTGCGCTTGAAGCTCACGTTCCACATTATTTCATTGTTTTCTGAGTAACAGAGCTTATAGAACCTAACGCAACAATAATACGCAGCGAATGACTTCAGATTAGATATCCACAGACAGAGGTTTGTTAAAGAGGTTTTCCATATTTCACAACCTAGACTTGTTTCGTTGTTAAGGGCTTTGCGCTATACACATTTAATTTTTCTAAGGACAAATCAAGTTGTTTCCCAAACGCTCCACATGATTCCAAAATCAATTTTTTGCGATGTTTTTTATGGAGAACACCGTACCAAAACTGTAAACAACAATTCTGGATGAAAGAATGCAAATAGTTCATTGTCTGACAAATTTTCTCGAACTTTTGAGCGTAAGTTAAGTCTACAAGGTATGAAAAACATTGGGTGTTGAGAAGGATAAAAACAAGCGAAAAGAAAATTATATACATAGTTTGTTTGTAATGGTTTGGGTTCATGGTTTGATTATTACCTTCTACTAATCTATACAAACGTTTCAACTTTTTCACGTAGTCAATTTCTCTAACCTTCATGAAAACATAGCTTCACAGTTGCTTTAGTTTAAAGCAAAGAATTTTTAAACCAGCAAAAAATGAGGATTTTCTTGAAAATGGACAACAATTTCATAAACCTCTTATTTCGCATTTAGCAATACACGATTGATGAAATCATAATTTGTTTACGTAAAAAAAAGAAAAATGCATGCGCTCATTTATGATGTATTCACGTTTTTGAATCTTCAACTGTTCAACGTTAAAGAATTAGTTTCTTTCAATGAACCCTGTGGCTATAAAGTTCAATATGCACAAAAAAGGTTTTATATGACTCTCTTTAGAAAATACTTTTCATGTGTTGGGTACACAGAGCTTATGGATTTTGGAAGATGCTAAGTCTTGCGGCTTGTCTTGCTTCCATAATTATTATTAAAGTCTGACTTTTAACACTGGTTTTCAATCAAACATGTCCTTAAACGGCGATGTTGTTCTGAAACAGAGTATTTCAAACTTTTACTGCAAACAAAGCTGCACCTAAAATGCATTAGCATAAGCCAGTGTGCCAATAAAAGGCTTGCATTAAATCGGTTTACCTGTGGCGATCCATTCCGAATACCCAGACAATTTCGTATATACTGCTGGACGACCGGGAGTGCCACAGCTGACGATAGGAGAAGAAATGCCAATGAGGTACCATGTAGATGCCTGGATCAAGCACACAAGTGGGTCACCGGCATCTGTCTGAAATGTAAAATGTAAATTGGTTACGCAGTTAAAGCTGTAACAATAAATGTTAAACATATTCCCAGAAACTATGTATTTTGCAAGCAAAAGCTTTTATTAGCTTTTCTGTCTTGAGTGTTCAATTCTTACGCATCCGTCACAGTGGTCTACTCTGTATTGTTGGAACCAAAATTTCAAAGTTTTTTGGGAAAAGTCTGTCTCACGCATTACATTACATCGGAATAAGCATCGCTTGAGACGAAAGATGTCAAAAAGTCTTCTTTTAAGCTCTGAAAAAAGAACTGAAAGCAATACTTTGGATAACGTCACGATATAATAAATGTATCAACTCAAGCTTTGAAAAGCTTTGGAAGAAAAGCATTAATACTCAGCCAGCTTTATTGTCACAGAAAATGCATTTAGCTCAGAATCAGACAACATGATCTGTTTGAAAGCCAGCTGATTTTCCAGCCCCAATTGAGCGGGAAATGAAAGCTACTGTAAGACACAATGCTACAATTTCTTCAGCGATTCTACAAAAACATTTTGACCAAAGTTCGTGAATCTATGAGCACTGTAACAAACCAGTGGCACCAATAAAGAAGCATTCTCTGATCATGCGTGAATTCCACCTAAAATTCAAATTTGTTTTTTGCATTTTGGTTTGTCCACTCAGTGTTTTCGTATTGGTATCATGTGAATGAGACAAAAACGTGTATATGTGGATTGTGCACTACCATGCTATGTTTTGCTTCATTTATGGAACATAAAAAACAACATAGCATGAATATTAACCACTCATTAGTGGCATTAATTAATTACTCATGACGAAGCATTAAATATCTAAAAATTTAGCATGAACAACTCAGAGCGAAGCGTTAATGATCCATAACTTACAGTAAATATTTGGTGACTCATAGCTCAATCATAGCAAACGAAAACCGAAAAGATTTTGTTTTTTTCCAAAGAGCATGGCAATGCATAAAAACAGAAACCAAAATTGCTTGGAAAAAGCAAAAACAAATAAGATAAACACTAAAACAACATAGAAAAATACCGTGATAATAGTTTGCTAAAGTATTGCATGCTGAACAAAACAAAAGTTCGTTTACTTGGATAAACTAAACAGAAAAATTGCTACATTACCATTAGGAATGAGTCGTATAAATCAATTATAGGAAAACATAGCAAATATAAATACAGTATTGAAGCAAATATTACACTAGCACAATTAAAATTTGAAGCAATAGCAAAGAAAAAAAGTAACGAAACAATTTAATTAAACATGAGTATGTAACCCTAGGCATCAAGGTCACCGAGGGTTTGATTTGCACGTACTTGGGAATACGTTAGAAAGCTGTTGGTTCAGGACTTTGTCTAGTTCTGGAGACAGTTCGCTCAAGTTGGCTGCAGAAGTCTTCATAAAAGTCCATGTAAGCCCATAAATAGATTTGGGTCTATTTTTGCACTAGAGTTAACCGATGTGTATCCTCGGGTTGGTATTGACCCATTACAGTACCTTTTTTGTTGCAGACACGGCATCAGATCAGGCGCGTAGCCGGAGGGGGGGGGAGACAAGGTGGCCAATCGCCCCCTAGTTCGGAAAAGTTGCACCATACATTTTCAGGTTAATCAAGCTTTTGATGTGAAAGTCAAAGAAAAAGTTCAGTGTTGATCAACGAAACTGCTTAAGAAACCTCTCCTCATTCAGCGAATCTGATCAAAGCAACATGGTGTAGTAATTTGACCATGATAAATCAAAGGTTGTGTAGTGTAAATGCTAGAGAATGAGGGAGATGGTGAATATGAAATACAGACTTGCATCTAATCAACGACGCCGAAACAGCGGGAGGGCAGGGGGGCAGTAAAAGAGTTGAGGGCAATGGCAACCTTCGAAAAATAAAAAAATCATTACCAATATTCTTGTTTCTGTTCAGCAACAATGTTGACCTCAAAAATAATATCAGAAATTATAGACAACCATTCGGAATTTGCTGTGTGCGCACACAGCAGAAATAAATTCCTTTCAATTCGAAAAGGTGATATACATTTTATATGCCTAGAAACTCCAGACTTTGGCAAGGAAGCAATCCAGTTTCAAAGTCTTTTTTATTTATTTGAAATGACTAAACGTGTGCTGTGACGGTTCAGTCACAATTATGTAGAACCTTGAAATTTTCATGAAAGACTTCCAATTGGTGTCGAGTAAAAACTCAGTTTTATGAAGTAATCAGAGCCGAACCTGCGTTAGCTGTGTATCGTCTCAAAGTGTTTCAAATTTCATCTGATGTTAAACTGACACCCGATCTTAAAGTAAATTTGAAATTATTCAGGTGCAACGGTAAGTGTCAGCAGCACAATGTGACGTATGTAGGAAAATGCTTTTCATTTTGTAAATGTTGAGGGCACTGGCACTACAGATTGCTTGCCATCTGTTTTCTCGATAAAGCGCATGTGAATAAATTGAAACTAAACTGAATTTCTTCCCCATCGATTTGATTCTGAACTTAAACACTTGTGTATTTTAAAAAAGACTTCAAGTGGTTGGGCTAGAATAGCTAGATCAGTGGTTCGTAACCGGAGGGTACGCCCTCTCAGGGGGGCGTCAAGAGATTTCCAGAGGCCGCGAGCCCTTTGAGCGTTCTACATCATGGAAAGTTTGATCAATACATTACCAAAAATACATTTATTTTTACAACTTAAATAATGTCAGGGAGGCTTGAAACAAAGGGCAATTACCTGAAAGGGGGTGGTAGACGAAAGTTTAAGAACCACTGGGTTAGCTGAACCAACTTACCGTTGCATCTAAATGTGGCAACACGTGTTTCTTAATTTTACTGCAGAGGCGTGATGATAAGTGATTGTGGCCTCGCTTTCGCAAATACGTAACCATTTTCATACACATGTAAGTTTGTTCAGAGGACAAGAGTAACTTTCACAAATTACGATCTTGTGTTTACCAACTTTGCAAATTATTTTTAAACTCTAAATAGCTAGCTGAATAAGAATACCTAAAAGTTTGATAAGCAAGCTTAGTGCAAGGAGTGTGAAAAAATGCTGCAGCAGTCGCATTTCACAGAAGTTTGATGACATGAAATCCAAATACTTTACAAACGCACTGAGAGATTCTAGCATTTACGTTTATCAGCGGCGTGCGTCTAAATGGTCGCTCAATAATTGGATGACAATTGGAATCACGTCATATATGCCTGCAAGTTTTGCAGAAGGCTTGCTTCGGGTGTGTGTCTTACAGCAAAGTCGTTGCTCGTCATCGATTGCACGTGTGTTGGTATACATTAGAGTCCAGCGCGGGTTGAAAGTTTTGTCCCCTTCCACCCCGCCCTGCACCCGCAGGAATTTGAGAAATTTAACACTCGCGCACCCGTCCTACGAACCCTTTCAAACCGAGCACGCCGCGCACTGCGTCCCACACCTGCACCTGACACTGTGCGTCTGAAAACCACTAAAAATTTATGCAGCAGGTTTCGTCGCCAGTGCATGGCAATTTATTCATTTGCTAATTTCAGAGTCAAAAGAAGTTCTTAAAAACACTTAGTTGTAAAATTGTAAACCTTCAGCACTTCTTTGTCAACTTTACGAGCACTGTTGAAAAAGCATGTCGTTCACTGAAAAAGTCCTTAAATTTGCTTTTCTGCTATTATCGACATGCCCAGCCACGCTAAACTGTCGTCCACTAGCAGCGCTAATTGCCATCACGCAGAACGCATTTCTTGCAAGATCACGGAGAGCGGGAAGCTGGAAACCTGCACTTGCGCGCATAGCTCTGCGAGTTCACGCACCCGCCCTGCAAATGCGAGTAACCGCAACCCCCTGGTATAAACTGCCCCACACAGGACATTAATGGAGCGTGTAAATACAACAAATGCAATCAAAATGGCGGCCACATGACTTTTTCCTCAAGTGCAATATTGACTGCAGAAAGGATACACCAGGTCAAGCACTGATAGAGTCAAGATTTTCACAAGGGTTTTTGCAGGAAAGTTTTACCAGCAAATGGTGGCTTTCAACCAAATTAGAAGCTTGAAACTTCACTAAAAACAAGCTTTTGAAAATTGCCAATTCAATGAAAAGAGATTTTTTATTTGTAGGTTTGAATCTGAACCCAAAATATTCAGGGAAAACTCCATACAAATCCACGTTTTATGGATTTTGCTTTAGAAACAAAGGACATTTAAAATATTTAAATATTTAGACCTTGCTTGTTATTTGCCCCCTATCAAAATTTCTGGCAACGCACCTGCACCACATTGTCCATGTTTGCAACAGATGCGCAGATCACGAATTAATTTGAAGAGAGAATATATCCGAAATGCCTAACGTTTTTACGGTTAAATGAAAATAACCTCAAAGAGCGACAGTTTCAGTGCAAGATTGCATACAAATTAGTGTATAAGTGGTGTTGCGGTGGGCACATACGATTTTGTTTGTGATGAAGAGTAAATGTTGTTGCAAGGAAGTCAAAATTATTTTGACTGGAACTTGGAGGTAACATGTCCCACAAAATCCTAACATAATTTGGAATTTCATTAACTCAACGTTAACCCCATGCGTTGGGTTTCGTGAGGGTAGTTGGTATATAGAAAAGCAATTAAAATATCCAGCAATATTAAATTGCTATAACCATTTGACGTTCTCAAGCAACACACCAAAATGATTTGATAATCTAGTATAAAATTGTAAGTTCAAATTTTTGAAATGTGCTTTTTTAAATAGAGTGAACGAAACAATGCTGTAATTGTTTTTTGAAACTGTTCTGCAGGCACCAATGTCAGAAATATAATTCTCATAAGTTAGGATGAGATTTTATTAAGCAGTATTTCATAATTGGGTCCAGCTTGAGAGTTTCTTTGTTTTCAACATGTAGGCATTAATATTTAACGAAACTTTGAAAAGTTTTTGTATTTTTTTCAGTTACAAAAACATTTTCTTGAGCAATAATTTTTATCCAAGTAGAAGCTTCTCACACAATTCAACATAAGTTTTCGACAATCAAAATACACTTAAATATATGAAGTGTTTTCAGTTTTTCCGTAAGTGGAAGAATTTAATTATTTTAAGAGATAGCTTAACAACCAATAAGTTTTATGAAATCTTATTAAGAAATTCGAAAAGTAAGTGTAATCACAACAGAGAAAAAAATGTTTTCCAAACATTCCACATGATTTTTAAATTGCTGTTTGTTGCGATTTTGTTTCGAGCAATATACTACTTTGCAACACTTCCAAGTTTTAATCTCTTTGAAATACCATTGAAATAATGAATTGCGGCGAAAAATAGTCTTGAATTTTCCAACAGACCACCTATCCATTTTCTGTCAAACAACAACCATTTGTTGCACTTTATTTTTTCAAATTCGCTTTTTGGGTAACAACAATGTGGCGGATTGCTTCTTGCCGGGACGTCTGTGGTCAACGCTCTGAAGCCTAAAGCATGGTACGCGTGGGTGGTTCGCTCAGTGGCCGTGAAATACCTAAACTTTCAGTTGTAACGCAAATACTCCACTGCTGAGCTATGCGCTGAGTTGTTTGTTACCACGATGTTTTTAGCTTTGACGCACTTTCTGCTTCCTTTAAAGCAAACGTTTTTGACCAATTCGAGGAAAGGCAATGATGAATGAAATTTACTCCGAAGTCAATTGTTATATCTGCTCTACAGTTCATACAATGTTTTGTGCTTCACTCACCTCACATGTACCAACACCTCTAGGTCCATCCCCGGCACAAATATGAGTTTGAGCCAAGTTTCCGTAGGTCTCATTACAAGTGAACGGCGAAATGATTGGTTGACGAGCTTGGTATAAATTGAAAGTACCGAGCAGTCCATCACCTGAGCAACATAAACCGGTTTTTCGGCAAGGTAGCTTTCTCGGAACAGGTTTCCAATAAAAATATTGAAAATTCTAAAACTACAAAATCGCTGCGAACAAATACTTGANCAATTTAATCTTTATCAGTCAGAACGTAAATAAAAACTTCAATTTAAATTTGTNTTGAACGACGCCAACTTCAAACTGTTTTTCAGGAAAATTATGAATTCTAGCATCACCCAGGAACCCTCTAAAAGAGACTTGCAGGTAAGGCGAAAACGTGCTTAAGTTCACCACAGCTTTGAAGTACTGTAGCCTCCGTTGAATAAAGTCTAGCCGTAAATGAACAATTCGAAGATCTAGGTTTGCTGCAAGCTTTCGCGAAATCAACCGGTTAGGCTCTTCTTTCATGACTTTGCAATAATTCATACTTGCACATACCTGTTTTTAGTAACTGCTGTCCACAAAGGCGACGAAGTCGAATCAATGAGTAATTGTTTGAGGAAGACTTTTCCAATTTTTAACATTTTTACTAGTCATAAACCCAAAACGAATTGATTTGCAGGATTTATTGACTTACCCAATCCTCCCCATCCGGTTACAATACAAATAGTTCCTTCATCTACTTCCAAAATCTGTTCATTAGTTGGGAGGCAAGCTGGGTGCACCGTAGAAGACAGAGTGATAGGCGAATCCTCCACTTCTAATTTGAGCAAAGCTATGTCGTTTCTCAGTGACACACTGCAACCCAAGGCTGTGTATCATTTCTCAAGCATATACCGTACTAATACATAAAGAAGAATTTAAAAAACATGCGATGAGACATGCTTCTACATACTTCAGGCCAACCCTTACTGTTTTGCTTCAATTTTTATCTGAAGCAAAATCATTGGCTTAATGCGCTTTGCCCGAAAGTCTGCACTTCCAGCTGGAAGGCCCGAAATAAGAAAAAACAAACCCATGCACTTATGCTGAAATCGTGCAGGACTTAATCACATGCAGTTACCCCACTACGGAAACGCAACTTGTTGGTAAGCTTATCACAAGGTGCCATTAAAAAAGCATCTTTGGTAGGTTCCAAATAAATTGATTTTGTTCTGAACATTTTTGTTTTGAAGAAGTTCATTGCTCTTGAATAAATATCGGAAAGCCGAATAATTCAAATATGGCGCGTGGCAATAATTCCTTTATTCCATAATTTTTATTGCTTTGATGGTCTTTTTTACTTTACAAAAAACAATTCATAAAAAGTAACCTGTCAATGCTTTCTATAAATTCAGATGAGTTATTGCACTCAGGTTGGAGCTGATCTACAGAAACGCTTTGTCTTTTAGGCACGGGTACATGCAGTTACCGACGTCAGTGCGGACTGAACTACATTTTACTTCTTTAAGGGGTGTTGCTTTTTATTTTTTGCTGTTTTCCAGGAATATCTGAACAAGTTTTGAAAAATTTGTCAAGATGGTGAGAAATTTGAAGTCAAAACGAATAAAAGCTTTGATCAATTTCCCTGACCTGTTTTCAATTTGATAGCTTCGCCATTATGCCTCTGTTGTTATTTCTCATTTTTATGTTCTTGATTTTTGTGTTTACCTGGAATAGTTCGTACTACAAGTATTAGTCATTACTCATCAACCATACTTTTTCCATGTTGATGTAACTGAACATCAAGCTTGATACTTTGAAATGAAAATTTGGGAACATTTTTGGTTTTTAAAGAGGGTTTGTCCCCAGACCCGTAACCACCTGGTGGCATTCGGGGGAAGTTCCCCCCAAATTTTTTGTGACATCAAATTTTGTTGTGCTCAGAAACAATTTGTTTAAATATATAATAAAATAAACATCTTGCCCCGTAAAATCTCTTTTCTCCTTCCAAACCTTGAAACCTGTCTCCAGGCCTGGTTGTCTCTAGAATTTTGACCAATTGATTAATGGCATGGTTTGTTCGTCATGGGTCGTTGGTTTACTTTCGCTGGTGTGTCATGAGTGCTGACAGTGACAAGCCACCAAAAACCACATATTCTTCTAAAAAACGCAAAATCAAACCACAATTTTACTGTGAAACAGCTTGAGAGTAGTGGCATATAACAGAATACAGGTTAAGCACCAGGTGTTGCAGAAATAAAAAAATTTTCAGCTGGTTTGATTTTAAGGTAGTTTAACAACTTACTTATGGTATTCCGAATGCAATACAATCTGCTCAACACGATAGGACTGCGTTCCACTTGTACCAAGCAAAGTGTGTCTGCCCACGTAGACTCGAAACGATCGTAACCTGCACGTTTGACATTTTATAAACAGTATTTACTCACATTCCGTAAACCTCGACAAAGAAGTGACGCCTCAACACGTGACCACGCATACAAAACAGACTGCAAAGAGGCCCTGATTATGTTATTGGACTGAGAGCACGCTTTCTTAGCATCCAAATCGATTTCTGTAAAAAATACGAACGGTGTTGAAGTGTGACAAATGAATTGTACGCAAGATGTTTCACTTGAAATATAAGTCGCACTCAACCTATTAGAGATACCATTAGAAAGCCTGATTTGGTCTCACTTACTCTCGGTTGCCCACACATTGCGCAGCAGTTACAACCCACGATGCACTGATCAACACTCCCCCACAGATAAGTTCACCAGTTTCAGTTGAAGACAGCATTGCTTGCCATGGCCATGACCCATAGACGGCTTCGTTGGCTGAGCCGGACCAAGTGTTCTAGCAATGGATTTTGAAAGTAATTTAGTATTAATGTTGGTTCAGTTATTCGGGTATTTTATCATCTGGGTCATATTGCTTACTTCAATATCATAATGCAAATGTGCAAACCTGTACACAGAAACTTCAACGAAAACCTGCACTTAGGAAGTAGTTGATGAAATGTCTACCGTGGTTACTTACATTAGGCAGTTTCTTGCTAAGTAAAAGCAGTTCCAAACTAGGAAAACTTACCCATAAAAACTCAGGTGCAAAATCGTTTTTTCCGCACTCGTGGGAACTAGTAGCGGGATGCACTGAAAGCAAGCATAGCGACTGATACCTTACGGAAAAAGAAGTCTGAGTTTTGAAGTACTCTTAGCACTTAAGCTCAAAAAGTGCTTTCAGAGAAAAACACAAAGGGATTAGTAGGGTACGGCACAAGCGCTATAAGTTTAGAAGCCAAAATGACAAGCTGCAGTGAAAGTAACAGCACTTCATGCCTGAAAAGGACATCATTGTTATTGAATAATTACCTCACAAAGGGCTTCTTTTCTGAGCATACTGCGCTTTTGCACAAGCGGCTGACTACTTTCGGATGCCCAACTCACCGCGTTGACATGAGCAATGCATTTTCCAAAGATCAGCATTCAGACAATACCATGAAATAAAATTTACCGCATACCACATTCAATTTCATCGCTGNTGTCGGCGCAGTGTCTCGTCCCATCGCATTTAAGATTCGAATCTATGCATTCTCCTGACCAGCACAAGAACTGCGTGCTCAGACAGCGTTCTGAAAGATCATTTCACCGTGAATCAAACCAGATTAAAATCTGGTTTATTTATTTCAAGGAAGGCATGGTCGTTTGAAGACTTCAGATATAACAACTTGCCGTTGAGTAAATCCAGTACTGTTACTTTGTCCTAGACATAGCATTTCGTTACATTTGTCTCCTACTTTTGTTTTACAAATGGACTATTCGGTGGCTTATGCTATAATCAACAAACCGATTGCGCTTTCACTGTGCACCAACCAAGGAGTGTGATCATCCGCTTTTATTAACACAAACTTAAAACATCAGTGCCACGCTCCAAACCTTTGGTTTGCCAGTTGATGAAAAATCCTTTTGCTGAACCAAACCCGTTCGTGTTGAATGTAAAAGTAACGTTCGTGCCGTGGGCGGCAAAATCGCGAGGTGGATATGTTCCACAATAACTTCTGTCCGTAAACTGAGAACCGAGAGATGCAAATTGATAGGTTTAAAATTACGCTCAAGTTTGTTTCTTATTCTTTGCAGCATCAAAGCTTTCTTATTTACAGTTCAACTCGAATTTTCAATGTTTCTTTCCAACGAAAAAGCGAATAATGCTACCGAATGCAAATAACCCACTGTAAATAAAACGGTAGAAGTAGACGTTCCTTGACCAAAGACGAATACGAATGCCAACACAGCGACAATACGTTCACTGTCAATAAAGTGGCGTAACCATATGAACAGTTCAGAATGTTGTGGTGCGGTGTTTCTGAGGCTAATACCTTGTAACGTCCATCAAAAATGAGCAGTTCGTCAAACAAGCAGTAGCTTTCTTCTTCTACTTCAAAATCCCAAAAGAAAATGGTTAAAATCTGAAACGAAATATGCAGTGTCATTTGAATACTACTTTTCTGCATCATCCTAAAATGGTATAATGCCCTCAACCAAAACAAGGAAGAGTTGTGGTCTACATTTACTAAAAAGGGTTTTAATGGCTTATTATTTGAAATGGAAGTATTTCTGTGAAAAATATGCAGGCGTGAGGTTTATTATAGTTACAATAGTTCTTGCAGATTTTAAAAAGAAATTCCTTGGATCATTTTAATTATTTTACTATTCTGGTGATAACAATAAATTTTCTCAAAAACTTCATTTCTTTTGAATCAGATCATAGCGTTTTCTACTCCAGCAGTAACTACAGATTGGCTCAAACGAAAGAGGATTATCAACAAGGATAAAGCCAATGAAAGCGTTACTAAATGGTGAAAGCAGTCAAATATAAAACCATTGTCAATTTAGCAATTTCGCCGCCATTACTTAAGAGTATGATGTACTGTAGGTTCTACAGTAGCTTGCCTGGTCGTTAGGAATGACAATGGAAGTAGAACAAGATATGTCCGATGGGTAGCCATTCGGATAACCTGGCGAAGTCAAATTGCCGTTTGTATCACTGATCAGAGTTTGATTGCAGATATTGTACGCTGTGGAAAAAGTGGGCATTCTTATATTGCTGAAAGCGAAAAATGCTAAAAGTTCAAACACAAAACTTTGTGCCACTTGTTTCAAACCTGTACCTCTTGCGACATAAACTATGGATTGTACATATATTTAGAAAGATTGCAGATGGTTACCCGCTCTTTAGAATTTTAGTTATACTTCCTTTAAGAGAAAATAATCGACAGCTAATTTTTATGTAGTTTATAACGCAAACGTTTTGGCTCTACAGCAACCAGTGTCAGAATGCGGGATAAACAAATCATTTCTAAATAGTGTCTGTGTAGTGGGATTAACTGGCGTCCCTTATTAAAATAATTACTCCCTCTACAGTAAATCTTAGGAGGAAGATAACAAAGCAGAAGCAATCAGAAAATATCAATTTTGTATGACAAAAATATTCACATGTCTCAAGTGAACGTTCCCTACAAATTACCATCATTATAATTGAGAACCGTCGTCCCAACTGCATTCATAATCAACAGCATTGAGCATGCAGCAGTTTTTCCAAAAATGTTCATAGTAGACAAGCAAGGTATTAACTGAATCAAGGTGCACCTTCAGCCTTTTGCTATTTTTCTGTCAATGTGCCAAACAATGTATATTGTTAGCGCTCTAAATTCCGTCAGAATGAGTTTTAAAATCCGGCTGAAAACAAATTTCGTTTATAGAGCACGCTGTCCAAAATCCTTAAAAACAGCGTAGCCGGCAACTCTTGCTGGTCACCTAATTTTGATTCAAGCGTTGAAACTGCTACGCATCCTACTTCCTACGGCATGTTTGCAAAAACCTGCTCAATCATAAAGTGTTCATTCTGCGATGCTTCTGTCTTCGGCAAATGTGTGGGTTTTATTGTAAATTCCGAGCGCACGACAAACAGACTGAACAATGCGACGGCAGGGCAAGCGAACGATAAGTTATAACCTATTTCTGCCTCATCGCGAAAGCGTTTCTTTTGTTCGCAAGGGCCGCAAACGGTGTCGTTCACACCCGAGGTGTTAAAACATAATTCATCTCGCTTGTTTTGAGTATCATATAGCACCACCTCTTTTGAGGTAATTCGAGATGCTGTTATGAGATCGTCCTGTGCGGGATTCATACGCTATCGTGAGCATTGTGGTGGGCCAACTGAATTACCCGATTGATACTAATTAACGATCTCAACACTGGGTTTACCGATATTTTTCTACCCCGCCGTTTACCGAGGTGACGAAATCGACAACAAAACATTTACAGTCGCGTGAAAGGCAAACAACGCCGAATTTAGTAAATTTTACAAATATCTATTCACACTAGCTACGTTTTTATGTTATTGGAGTTGACACATAATGAATTGCATTGCATTGCAATATTTCAAATGATCGAACTTATACAAGTATGACTACCTCTGACAGCTGATCAACTAGTTCAGCGTGGTCCAAACACTGGCATGCGGGCCACATGCGGCCCGCGGACAGTTTTAATGCGGCCCGCGAACGTTTTCTGTATGCCGTATATTACACAGTCATAAATACATTGTATTAGCCACACAGCCCTTGCAGGTCACACATCATTGAAGTGCAGGTCAATATGTAAGCATTAGGGGACAACAATATATTTTTGCAATTTATGACGTTATATAGCTAACCTCTAGACTAGGCTGACGCTGCAGTACTCTGTGACCACAAAGCATGCGTTTATTTTTTATCTTTGTTGCAAGCATAGGCTGTAAATAATTTTCGAGCTAGGTTAGAAGATGTGCATTGTGGAAGTAATGAAGTAATATTTAGTCAAGTAGGCTACACCAATTTAACAAAAAACGAGTGTCAAAAGAGAAGTATCAGAGGAAAACAAAAAGTTCAATTCTAACTGGGAGGAGAGCCAATGACAATGGCAAGCCACAGTGTCTTGTGAAGTTGCAAGTAATATCTGTTCCCAAAGAATTTTTATATAAAGAGCAACAAACACGAGAAAACACACGGGAAGAACCACGGAAGTTATAGGAAAGCAATTCTGAAATAATTAATGTGTAACCAGACCCGTAACCAGGGAGGTAACCGGGCAATTGGCATGGCTTATGATACTTTGCACTGAAGATGTGCTCCATGTTCGTAATTTGCGAAAGTGCTTTCTCAATTATGAAGCGATTGAACAGCGACACACGAAATAGAATGGCTGATGAAACCTGCAGGCCTGCCTGTGTCTGCCGACTGCGGAAATTAAAGCGGACATTGACTTTATAACCAAAGCCAAGAAACAAAAAATTGTTATTTTGTTGTTGTGTTGTATATCTTTTTTACTAGCAGAAAATATATATTTTAAGTCGCAAACAACCAGCAGAAAACTTATAAATTACCCTAAAATCAACAATGCCCTTAGACGTGCAGCAAAATTAAGTCTATTAGAACAGCAAACGAGTCTTTTAATTGCAATGGAGTTCCTCTTTTTGCGGCCCGCAAATTTTTCCTCACACAGTAATGTGGCCCTTCATGCTCGCAGTCTTGGACCACGCTGAACTGTTGTTGAATACAACCAGTGAGAAGCTGTGAGACAAAAGCAGCTCATTACTTAATTGTAATGTAAATAGTTGCGAATAGTGAAAATAGTCTTGGCACAGTGATGTAAATCACAACGATACCATCAACATGAAGCACATTTACTGAAATTTGGAAACAAACCTGCAAAACTTTTTTCCTGTTTTCCAAAACTAAGTGCTTCAAACATGTGGGTTTGAGCACCCTTTTTATTTTGCATAAGTTATTTTTGAAATGCCAGCAGAACATGTACCACAAATTGGTGTCTTGCATGTGATGCACATTGTTGCATCTTGCACCATGGCATTTTCTATGTGTTCGAGGGAGATCTCAGTTGTCGAAAGAGGGGTTGGCCTCAACATTTCCAAGTGAAACTTTTTGCATGCGCGCGTCAGATATCAGTCGAAAAATGAATTTCCTTCTACTAAATATTTTGCCAGTCGTCTTTTGAAACAACGCTTTTACTTCATGCCTTATTATCCTTATTATCGGACTTCTTTGGCACAAATTTAGTGAAAGGACAAAGTGACTTTAGAAGCATCAACTGCTTGTCCTCTGTAAACGAAAAGTTTCACCTATATTTTCACTCATACAGGGATGCGGATGTCTGATACACAAGAACACATTGCTGTGAATCGGTCTGCTCCTGGCCCAGAAAACTCAGCCACATCTACAATATCCTGCGCTGTCATTTGAATGTGCGACATGATGGAAAAACAACCGAACAAGTTCAGCAATAAGAAATAACTTCACTAAATGCACTGTGTAAACGACCACTACCTGCATCACTGTACTACGGTGTCTCCAATATATGCAGTAAAACCTGACACACAACATTGAAGTCCAAACAAAAGCGCGTGTTTACCATCAGATTGCAAACATCTCAGTGGGCACATGAAACAATCGATTTATTTAAGCGTGAAAAAAGCACCACGAGAAACAAGTAATTAGTTTTGGCTATCTCCAAGCATTGATTGTCGAAAACGGCACCTTGGTAAACGGCGGGTTGCAAAAAATTAAAAGTGATCAAATAACTGTCACAAAAATAAAACAGAATCGCAATAATCATATTTTGAAAAGTAGTTTTGTTAGGTAAAGTCAATAAATCTCAAACACAACGGATGTGCAGATTTTCAAAAAATTGAATTTAAAAATCACTTGGTGTCGAAAACAGCACCTTTCTAAATCTAGTAAACATCTGGGTGGTGGATGACTTTTGTTAGGAACTTCACTAAGCTGAAAAAAAAAACTGCACAATTACAACTGTGATACTTCTGGCCTGTTGAACAAAGACAGAGTTACTTCCTGTGGTGTTTGTGGTATCATACGTTTTAACCTCAAATGTCCCGTGAAAGGAAACATTCAAGCCGGTCAGTAGCTGAATTTCGATATAACACAGAAAAAAGTGTAGGGTCTTTTTTATCGAGTTCAAGAACCTTCGTATGTCTATCCTGCAAAATTAAGGCAATTACACATTATTATCATTTTTACCAGTGTAGTTTATCCGGACAAAAAGCATGTTGTGATGAGTAAATAAATTAGTACAAAATGCATACTAAAGCCGCAAGTATAACGTTAAGCGTCGTGCAATTTCGTGGACCATGATGGTGCAACGGCGCAGAAAAAGAAAGTAACGCTTAGTGGAAAACTTTTATGCAGAGTGGTAAGTTCAAGAAAATGAACAATTAAGAGCAATAAATTTGTCAAACCAGAAGCAAACAGTCGATTGCAAAAACCCATTAAAAATCACGTCTTTGGTGGCGGTGAGCTATTTCTTTACAATTTTGAATTCTGCTTCCTGATGCTTCCTTTCTTTACCTTGCGACAATTACGTTGCACTCTGTGTGTACAGGTAAGGAGAGGTTTATTCACAAATGTTTGTGACTCACAAACGAAATAGCAGAAATGCACTGAAACGAGAAAAAACAAAGTGCAGAAAAATTATGGGAGGGCATGGAATGATTGGCAAACTGGGCTTATCAACCCCATACACAAAAATGGAGACAGGAGCGAATGTACCAACTACAGGGGCATTTCTCTCCTTAGCCGTCCTGGAAAAGTGTATGCCAAGTGTTATGAAAAAAGATGCCGCGAAATAATTGAACCAAAGCTGGATGATATCCAGTGCGGTTTTCGTCTCAGCTGTAGCACTACAGACCAAATGTTCCCTCTCCGGCAAATATTTTGAAAGCTAGGGAGGACATCAAATCCGTCTACATTTATTTTGTCGACCTCAAGAAAGTATACGACCGTGTTTCTCGGGGAAACGTTGGAGAGTGTTGCGGGAGTATGGTGTTGAAGTGTTCTCACTTTCAGGGATTTTTTCTCTAAATTGAAACTTTTGACCTTTTCAGGGATTTTAAGGGGATTTAGGAATTTTTAGGGATTTTCGGAAAATTTTGAAAATCTGTAAAATGAATAATTTCAGTTTATTTTGCAAATCATGTTTGGTTCTATTTTTAACACTTATCACGGCGCTCTGATATTACGCTGCACCACCACAAAATTAGGAATATTTTGAGGAAAATAGGGATTTTTTGGTACTGTTCTTGAGATTTTTAAAGATGCATATGTGAGAGCCCTGGTGTTGACGGCAGCCTGTTACTGGCCGCCAAGTCACTGTATTCCGGCTCAGACGTTTGTGTCCGTTTTGGCGAAATTCAAGTCATGACAGTTAACCCTGGGTTGTGCTGTCCAACAAGGGTGTGTGCTGTCACCACTCCTCTACTTTGTCTATATGAATTATGGGTAGAGTGTCAGAGCCAAGTCAACGAGAGGGCCACTGCTGGGAGTTGCAAGATCATTTGTTTGCTTTTTCCT
>JGI24158J21664_10001642_pt1 | contig 25678 bp, 22 predicted proteins | sample Ectturendosymbi3_FD_21664 | JGI IMG/M metagenome (IMG submission 21664) | reverse complement strand
CGAAAGCACTCCGGGTGGCAACTGTGCACAGCCCTTCGCTGCATACGCTCGTGCAGAAGCATCACTGAAGTGATGGAGCTGACATCGACAGGCTGTGAAGTTCTGCGAAGGTTTCACGCATCTGGAGACACGAACGCCGTGCAGTCGTTCGAGCTCATTTACCCATTTTTTCCAGTCCGTCTTTTCATCTTCAGGTACAGGTTCATCCTAAGATGCAACACGTCTGCAAAGCTCATGCATAAACACATTCGCGGTTATTATCATGGGAGCAAAATCTAAAGAATCGTACAAGAAGCAAATCGTTGACAGTACAGTTCTTCTCGTAACATTACCGTTCTCCTCAACAGCAAATCCAAAGGCGTCTCTGCCTACGTTCCAATGCACACCAAACACACGTTCACACAGGTCTGAACCGGAATTCAACTCAACTCGACAGGCCTTGACCTCTTGGCATCTGGAATAGCTCACAAAACATTTTGGCTGTTGCTAAGCCAAGTCGTCAGTTTTGATCCACACTTTACAAGGATAGAACTTATCTGAAGTAGAAACTTCATTGCTGTTTCATCACCAAACGAAACCAGGCGATCCTCCACGTAGAAGTCGTTGAGCACAATGAATCCTACATCTGCATCGAATTCGAGACCCTAGTCTTTTGAGACTCCTATAAGACAAAAGTTAGTAAGATCAACCAAATGCACTAGGGTAAGACAGGTGAAGGGCACACCTGTCTTCCCTCGACGTTTGCGAGCCATCTTGAAGATTTTTACCTTTGAAGTCGGCCTTCCACATGTCTTCCAACTGCTGTTGCATTGTGTCGGTTTGCACAAGGTTCACCTGCGAAGAGGTCCGTGCATTCCCTTCGGTCGGTCCGAACAAGGACCATCCGAGTGGCAGCTTCACTGCAATAGGCTGCTTCCCTTTGCCCTTGAGGATGTCTTTGATGCAAAACGCTTATGGCGCGGTCGCTCCTACAAGAAGCTAAACTTCTTCATCGACACTGGGAAGGTTTAAATTTCGCAAATGAGCATATCGCTGTAATTGGTCATGAGGTACAGAAACCGTTCGTATAGCTATTTTATCGGCTGCATACACTTCAGGCAGTTCTATTGACGCAGAACCATCCAATGATGAAATAGTAAGGCTTACCTGCCTTGAAGGTTTACTTTCACCATCACTGTTGATGGTGCTTAGCGTGAGTGTTTTTTCTGGTCTACGTACATCTGGTCGCTCTACGAAACTGCTCGAGCAAAGGGTAACATCCGACCCGGAGTCAAAAAATGCGTTTGCCGCAATTTCCTTAGCGTTCGTTCGAACCTTAATCGGTACGATCCACATTGATACGCCTTGGTGGTTTTGTGTGGCGCTGCATATTCCGCTAGGTGTCCACAACTTCTCTATCAGGTTTCTTGCGAGATTCAGTTGACTCATCTACGCTTGTGGATGGCTGAAATTCGCGCTTTGCTGGCGCGTGAAGCAATGAATGGTGTTTTCCTGAACATTTAACTTCTTTACAACCAGCTGGGCGCCGACATTGTTAAGTCATATGCCCACGTCTTAAACAATTGTCACACAGCCGGAATTTACGCGAAAGGTTAAGTCTTTCCTTCCATACCCACGATCGAGAAGTTCTACATTCTTCCAGGGAGTGCTTTTAGCAAGACCAACTTTTTGAGCAACACCAACATTACTGTTTTTGAGCAACACCAACATTACTCGTTTGTGGCTCGGTGTTTTGAGCAACACAAACACAACTCGTTTCCGTCTCGGAAGATTCAATTACTTCATCATTTACAACAGCGTGACTTGATGCCTTGCAATGACTAACCTTAATGAAGGACTTACTACTGCCGCGCTGCTCTTCCATCATTTTGCTGAGTGGAGAATTTGCAATGTTGTCCTCAGCTTCGACAAACCCCACCAGGTCTTTAAAACGTGGGGTGCGTTGGGTTTCCTTCGTAATTTGCGCTACACGACGTTCTCAGCGTTCTAGCAGCTTTGGTGAGAAGCGCTTGGAAACCTTCACTAAAGTGGGAGTGTTATCCATCTCGGCACACTCATCAATTTCGGAAAGTGGCAACCAACAATCCCTTAAACACAGCGCAGACTCACGAAGACCGTCCGCGTCGTTACGGTGCACTTGCGAACCTTCGGTGGCTTTCTTCACACAGGCATGAGCGATCATATACGGCCGTCCATAATTTGCCTCAAGCAGTCGCCATGCTTCGCGGTAGCCTTCGTCGGGGCGTTTTCTCGAGTAACTTTCGATTAGCCGTCGGGTTTTACCTTGACAGTGCTGTAACAAATAAGATAATTTAGCACTGCTGTCATCAATCTTATCATCGACTAGTACCTGGAAATTGCGCACGAACCTCCAGTATTCTATTGTATCTCCATCGAAGAATATCGCTTGGGGCCTAGGTCTAATTAATGTCTTACCAAAGTAGGAAGATCCACCGCTGCATTACTTATTAGTGTCGGCTTTTCTTGAGCCCCTTCCAAGCGACGAGGTTCGGAACCTTGTAGAGCAAGGTGAGAGGAAGCTGGTTTCTGCATAGGATACCGTTGCGAAAACGTGCAGGTCCGATCATAGAGATCTTTACTGCACTCAACCACATTTTCAAGTTTCGACGAGGGTCCCACAAGTTAGGAGGACGCAGTATCGTTATTCGTAGCTCCTGGTAAAATTTTCTCGGAGACTCTGGATTCAGGCTTGGATCGGAAACAGTGCGGGCTGGAGGCGCGCGAGGCGCTGCGGTTAGAAGTCCGCGGGACGGTATAGTGAGCAAGATTTATCAAATTCCTGCAGGTGCGCTGCGGGTCGGGTTTAAATTTTGCGGGGCAGGAGCAAACAAAGTTTCAACCCACGCAGAACTTTATTGGGTATAGCCTACACTCTTCAGTATCTGCACAAACATTACTACATGCTCTGTGGCCTTGTGTGGTATTTATTCTTAGGCTTGTGGATTCATCAATCTGATTCTTTAAATGTGTTCCAGCATTTGATGTGAGTAGGATATGAAAATATGTATTGTACAATGAAAAGAACAAGATTTCTGTACTTCTTGGTTTGTCTCAAGATCTTCACCGTACATGCTGGTAGACAGTTTGTAAGTAGCAAATTTAAGATTCCTAAATAAATGCATGCACTCTGAAAAGTGGGAAAAGAAAATGCGTGAAGTACAGATGGTGCTTTCAGATGAAACTCTTGGTTTACTCATTCATACGTTTTTAAGTTCTGTCTATTGCAGCAGTGACCAATCTTGTTTAACGTCAGAGCCACATAACATGAAACCTAGATTTTTGGGATCTGCAATGGACAAAAAATTTTTTCGAATGCTAGCTAGAACAACGCCAATTCAAAAAACATGTCGGAGGACTAGTCACGATGCATTGACAACGGTAGTTATAAAAGTGGTGAAGGTACCTTATAGCGTATCAGGTGACATTTTGATTTCCCGTAACTTTGTAAATAGCTAGTAACGACGGTTTTCATGCATATATTCATTATCAGTGCATTGTAAAAAGTCTACCGATCTGTTTTTTTCCGATATGGTGTTGTTGTCCAATTTGACCAAATCATTCTACCAAATTTGTCTGATCATATCACTTCAACATTGCTTAATTTGAGAAATGTTGATCTCTTGCAAGAATTGTACAATTTAAATGGTGTGACTGGATATGCCACATCATTTCAAAAATTCTAAATTCTGAGATGAACGTGACTTAACAAGTTTATTGAAAATTGTTATCGATTTTTGTATTTATATCTGTTGACGCACACTGCTCCTAAAACTTGCCTATTATTAAGAAATGTTAAAATTAATTAGTGGTGTGCAATGTGTTTATTTCTACCATGCATTAACTACTTACGAGCAGTGATTCATTACATTGACCATTGCAATATGGTAACAATAGTTGCAAGAGGGTGACGCGGATGAAGAGTCTGAAATGGCTGAAGAATCAAATGGATTCAATGATGATTTTGGAAATATGGATGTTGGTCCATTGCGTTTAAGTCGTGTTTTGGATATTGGTGATGGAAACACTGCCTGGATCATTGATGGTGCAATAAACATGGATGATGCACAGAATTTCGCTTCACTGTATTCTAATATCAACCCATATATGCAAATTGTGAGTAATGGTATTCTGCACCATAGATTTTTGAGTTTGACTTGAAGGATTGTTTCTTTCATAGTTGCTTTTCTGCAAGTTGCAGCAGCTTTTTGTGTTCTGTTGTTTGTTTTTTGTAATGCCAAATTAGCTGCAAATGGCACATAGACAAAAACTTAATTTCGTTTTATTACTGTTTATTCATTTTAAACAAATGCAGTCTTGTATTGGATGATCATAATTTCAGAGTACAGATACTATGTAAAATGTCACTAATACTTTGATCCTCTTCTTTTTCAAATGTTGTTTTAGCGTGCGCTGGGTGAGATATGTTGTTTTAGCTTGCGCTGGGGGAGATATGGATACTTTTTTAGTGAACCTGCTTTGGTGACAAGTCAACAGCAGCACGCATGTGATTCAGGCGCGTAGCCAGAAGTTTGAATAGGGAGGAAAGCAACAGCCGAGTCCCAACATTTAAATATTAAACGTTCCATGTTTTTAAGGCATCATCCATAATACGTGGATTTGTGTGGCGTTTTTTCCTGAATAACCGTGTTCAGATTTAAGCTGGCAACAAAAAGCATGTTTTCGTTGAATTGACAAGTTTTAAAAGTTTGTTTTTAGTGAAGTTCCAAGCTTCAGCCATACTTTGTCATAGCCAGTAACCACCATTTGTCGTGAAACTTTACTACATAAGTACTTGTGAAAATCTCGATGATAAGTGCAAAATCTGCACTGTGCTTTGTGCAGCCAATAGCGCAGTTTTGGAAGAAATCATCATGGTCGCCATTACGATGGCACTTTTTATATTTACACGCTTCTGATGTACACCAACACCCGTTCAATCGAAGCAGAGCAGCGACTTTGCTCTAAGACACCAATTTCCGAAGTAGACTTACATAACCTGCGCGCATGTAATACGTGGATCCTTTTGTCGTCCAGTTCTTGAGGGACTAATTGACCCATGCAGCTAATAAACGTATGCACTAGAGTCTCTCAAAGTGTTTGAAAAATGTTTGGATTTTCTGTCATTAAAAGCTATGAAACGCTACTGCGGCAGCATTTTTGTACACTAGGTAACTTGCACTACGTTTGCTTTCCAAAACCGATTTGGTGTTTATTTAGTGTTTCCAATATATTTTACAGATATGATGAAGACATAATTGTAAGTTAGGGAAAATTACACTTGTCCTCTAAACAAACTTGCTTATAGTTGACCCACTCTGTCTACACAAAGTGTGAAAACGGTTGTGCATTTGCAAAAAAAATCCACAATGGGTTACCACCATGGCTCTGCAGTAAAGTTATGACATACTTGTCGCCGCAGTTTAACACAACGGTTGGCTGGTTGATCACTGATCAGCCCTAGGATAACCGCTTGAAATCTGTTTTTCAAATCTAGTAGCCTTTACACAACATAATTCAAACTTTGTTCGCTGGCAATGTAAAGGAAAATCATTGAGCAAAACGTAAAGGCTTCATATAGTTGTGAGTGGACCGTGACTATGACACAACAAAGAAGATTTTGAAACTGGATTACTTCTTAGCCAAAGTTTGAACTTCAATGCATATTAATTGTATATCACCACCTTATTCACATATCAAGATTTGATTAACCTGAAAAGTTTTGCTGAAACTTTGTTGAAAGTGGAGGACAATTTCCTCCATTTCCCCTCTGGCCATGCGCCTGATGTTAAACTTTTTTTGCATCCCACTTGGTTCGATATGGCCAGCAATTGAGCCCAACCTAACACGTTCGGTACCACGGCTATATTTAGCCAGAGTTACACTTGGTGCCAATCATTCTTGGGCGAAATTGGTCTTTTTTAAGATCTTATACGTAAACTAACTATAGATGTACATCGAAGAAGAATGATGAAGGATGTAATTACAGGTAATATCTTTAATTAGCACGTTAATTGTCGCCAAATTGGGCGTTTTAGTTTCAGTGGCTTTTGTTAAGGACCGCAAAGCCACTCTGTTAGTTCGGATATAGCCATATCTCCCCAGCCGATAGTGCTATGAGCTACAGAGCTAATCCAAGCAAAGAAGTTTCAAAAAATCAGAGACGAAAATGGACTTGGATTTGTATTTAAATCCTGGCGCATTTTGTATTTTGATGGGTTTGGATTTTATGGTTTCTGCTCAACCGGATTTGGATTAAATTGACAATTTTGTTTTGAAGTTTTTCGCAACTTTCAGTTCAACTTCGGGACTATAGATTTCTGCATTTGATCTGTTAATTTTTTTCAGTAGGGGAAGGTGGGACACAGTAGAAATAGGGGCATAGTCGTCTTTTTTGATTTATTCAAAAAGTTGAAAACGTTGAACTTTAAAGTTTCCATGGTGATTTAGTCTCATATCAGCCGTGGTAGTAAAATGAATTTTTCCCTGATAGGCCGCCGTTGTTACGAGTTACAGAGCAAGTTGTGTTTTTGCTACCCAAAAGTAATTTATAAAGTCGGATTTAGATTTGGGTTTTGCCCACGGTAATCAACATCTTCTGTTCTGAGTTTTTGTGACGTTGTAGTTAGGGCAGTGCAACATTATTTGATAATGCCATATTTTAAATTGTTTTTAAGCTGATTTCTTCATTTTTTTAGTTGTGCATGGGGCACATCTGCCAAAAAACATGAGGCACACTCAACACATTGCCGCTAGGTCAGTCTAAGCAAGGTAAAGCTTGAGGGGTTATACTGAAACGCAGTGCAGAATAATTCTAATCTATGAGCATTTTTAGGTTTATTATGTGCTTAGAGGCACATTATATTTAAATGGTAAAGCTTGAATTTCAACATAATGCATTGGTTTCATTTAATATTTGGTAATCATACAAATTTTATTTGCGATGCAGTGATAGTGGGTAATTAGAATCTGAAAAAAGTGTAGAGGCAGTCAGCAAGTGCCTATTTTACATGGGATATCACGTGAACATTATGCGATGCATACAGCCCAACTTTTTATTGACCAGTCAAGTCTGCCCCATGCTCATGTCGAGTGTGCCCCAGGCATGGGGCACATTAGACAGAACAAGTGCCCTTTTTAAATTGGTTGTAAATTTTTTTCTGAAGGGCGTTGCTTTGATGTTTTGGCATGACATTGTATATATAGAGTTGGTTTATTGTGTGACAAATTTTGAGCTTGTTTGGACTTGGATCAAAGTAGCAGTGGTTGAAAATGCAAAAAAGTGTCGAATGGACTCACCTTCTCCTAGAGTTTCTCACATCCGTTGGGTTGTTTGAAGCTACGCCGACAAAAAAAGCATTGCAAGAAAGGTTTTAGAACGAATTTTTTAATAAGCCGAAAAAACATATGTCTACGTTTGAATTTTTTGAGAAAAATACATTGATTTGGTTTTCCGGAAGCAGTTTTTGGCAATTTCCGGTCATCTCTAAGAAATCGGCTCACGTTTACCTGCTGTTAGTTTTTGGAAGCGGTTTTGTGGCTTCGATTCCTTGCATGGACCACAACAACCATTAACCACAAATACCAAGAAAAGTCACTCATCATTGCTTTGTGAGGAAAAAAACTTTTGGGCGAAAAAATGCATTTTTCAAAATATGAAAAAATATTATTTTTCGCTTTTAACGCGAAACTTTTACCAATAGCGTTTGTGGAGTATACCATTCGAAAAAATGGGAAATACCTTACGAAATGAAAAAGTCAAATTTTTTGACAAATATTTTGTCAATACTTTGCAAATATTTTATCAATGTTTCAGACTTTGAACTGCCGCAAATATATTTCCTATAAAAATTTCACTTTAAATTTGGTAGGATGTTGTAAAACGTGAATTTCAGCATATTTGCCAATCTTCAGATTTTTCCGGTGTTTCGGACTCAGGGGCGCAACCAGCTCTTCATTTCAGGGAGTCAATTTTCATGAACTTTCATTCGATAATGTCACCGTGCTTATTCAAACGTGGTGCAACTCTTTCGCAAACGGTCACAGACAAAGTTTTCTTCGCAACATTTCCAGAAATGAGAACTATTCACTTTTAATCAATATGCAGACCGAACAATCAGCACAGAATAAACATTTGTAGTCTTATTCAAACGCCTGGTTCCGTACTCAACTAGTGCGGTCATGGCTTTAGCGTGGCAGATATATAGTCTACTACTAAACTTGCCTACTTTCCATCTTGCTTTAGCAAATTCATCAAATCCTTTATCTAGATTTGTGAAACTTCAGTTAAATTAATTTGCTGTGAGATAATTTCTGCAGACAATGTTGCGAGTGGTGAAGTTGCCAGATACAAGTCTGGTATGAATCAGACATGGGGCGATTACAGCACGAATGTAATCGATTACGATTGCTTGCCACCTGCTCGATTACGATTACGAATAAATAAAATTACAACGTAATCGTAATCGATTATCGATGAAAGTATTCACGATTACAATCGCGATTACATTTGTCTTGAAATATCTTCAGAACGAAAACAAGCCCCACAATCGCGATTACATTTGTCTTGAAATATCTTCAGAACGAAAACAAGCCCCATTTGCATGGTTTGATATAAGCATATTTTGAGACAACGTACGGTATTGATGAATGCAAGAAACGAAATTACTAATCTGTAAGGATCAAGCACCGGAAAAAAATTACAATTGTTTAATGAGATGTTCTTGCAGTCAACAAACCAGTGGCGTAACTAGAGGTTTGAGCTAGAGGGGGAACTTGGCTGAAAGAGGCCAACTGGCCTCTGTAGGTGACAAGTCACCACTCAGAAAAAAAACTTGAGAAATAATCGTGAAAAAATCCGGATGTGGATGGCTATGCTGAAACCCCAAATCAACGGAAAATCTTCGAAAAACGCAAAAAGATGGCAACCTACTGAAAACCAAAAGAATACTAAAATCGAAATATAAGCTAAGTGGAGACCTGGTTTTTAAATTTAGCTGGCCAGGGGAGTGATATCGCCTCTCATTCCTCTCTTCAGTTACTCAACTGCAACAGACACTTTAAATATTAATTAAACAAAAATGATCAATGTTTAAAATCTTCGTTACAGTTGATAAACGTCAAGGCTTCAAATCTTTAACAGTCAAATGACATCTATTAGGCTTGAACGTTCGTCCAGCAACTCTGAAAATTCGTTTGTTAATAATTTCAAAATTGCTGACTATTTCTTCTAACTGCGGATTACGATCGTCTGCAAGCCAGCATAGCACTGCATGTGCAGCTTTTAATTTGAGATGAAATGAACAGTGACGCCAATATAGCTACGCATCTGTCTGTTGGACCAAACGTCAATGGTCAAAAAAACCTCACTGGTGTCGTTTAGTTTTTTTTAGCAGTATCTGGTGGATCACGGATGACAGGCTAGTTATCTGTGTTGTGGAAAAGCACTTTCAACTTGGATTAAACTACTTTATTCCTCTGAAAAAAATCAATTTACTGCATATAAATTACTGTACTAATTATATACATAGCCTATTCCAGCACTTACATTAATAAGTTCATTCTGAATATATATAAATAAAACCAACACTTCTCCTCCTGATGTCCTGCTATACTGTTGCCGAAGTGTCAACCCGTTTTAAAGTAAAGCTCTTCTTTTCATTGCTACGTCTCACTAGACTCGCTATGTTACAACTGGCGGCCAACAGGAAGGGTAGCTGTAACAAAGCGAGAATTCGCTACAAACGCTGTGCTTGCCACTGGGCTATCTGGATTAACGCACACAGATGGGAAAATAGCCTCCCCTGAAGCATAACCACAAAAACCGATGATAAAGGAGGAAACCCAACCACCACAACCCCGGTTCAGCGCACAGTGATGCTGGGTGAAGATTTCCAAGTTTAATCGCGAAAGCAACCGTCGATTACGATTAAATTGGCGATGTAATCGATTACGATTACATTTCATTTTTGGTCGATTCAATCGATTACGATTACTCAAAAAACTGTAATCGATTGTAATCGATTACTATTGACGATTACGATTACCCCATGTCTGGTATGAATACAATGGTCGGCAACCACCGGGCCGTGGCCCGGTGCCGGTCCGTGAAGAGTTCGTCTCCAGGCCGTATAATTTTCCAGGTTAAGTGCTTTGAAACATTTTTGTAACGTTAGACGCAATTACTTTCGGACGTTTTATGAAAAAGAGAGAATTACTGTGCAGTTGCTCAGTCACTTGGGAATGGTAACAATGGCGTAATGTCTGTAACAATTGCGTAAACGCAACTGAATGAAACTGAGATAATGCAAACCTAGACTAAACTAATTTGGTGTTGACATTGACAACCTGGGCTCCCATTTCTGGGTTTTTCCACCCAGATCTATTTTTGAGTCCATCTGGGTGTCTACGTTTCATTTTGAAAAATCCTATCAAATCTGGGTTTTTTTTTAGACAAAAATTTGGCAACGAGCTGTAGTAAATATAATAGTAAAATAAACTTATCTTCTGGTCATTACAGTGTTCACATGCGATCATCAGGTGAAAAAAGTACTTAAATCGGTAAAACAAAACGTTTTCAGTCGGTTTTACACCCGTATCAATAGCATTATCAAATAATGTAGGTTGCTTGCCATCCAGTACAAACAGCAATGCAGTTGCGTGTACAGTAGAAGTAACACCAAGGAATAACAAATAGTAGTATAAACAAATGAAAGATTTGCATTTGGGTGAATGGTTGTTATCCCAGATGCCAGCTAAAGAATTTGATGAAACAAAGTTTACAACAGAATGTTGAAGTTCTTTGGTTGCCCTATTCATGCAAATTAAAAAACAATTTGCATTGGAGTAAGGATTTGAAGCTTAGGAATTTTAGATTCTTTTGCAGCTCAAGATCTCACAAAAAATCCAAGTTCAATGGCAAATGTGGCCCTACATTTTGCTCATTTTGTGCCTGAAGATCAGCTGGAAGCTAGGTTATTTTCGGTCATTTTTCTGTCGTAGACCAAACCTTTTTTTAAATGAAAAAAATTAAGTCAATTCGGTCATAATGTCCGAAAATATAAATTGGTTACTAGTGAATGCTGTTATGGTTAATTTTAATACTAACATGAGACAAATGACCAAAACGTCTCAGCAAAAAAACAGGCTGGAGGCCATATCAATAGTTTATACATGTGTCCTTGTCCAATAAATATCCTTGATTTCTGGTATCATTGGCGTAACATCAAAGATGGTATCATTGAGTTCCATAATTCCTCGGTGGGAGGGTCTCTTTGCGGCAAAATAAGCTCAAGGTTCTCACTGAATCAAAGTTGTAGGCTAATAACTTATATGAGTTGTAATAAAGATTCACTGCTGGACATTTGCGGTTTTTGAAGGTCCGCAGTGCAAAAAAGGTTGCCGACCCCTGTGTTAGGATTGTTTCAATCGCAGATGCGAGACTTCGCCTGTCAACTGAAACGCTCTTGAAACGAATGCAGCAGGAATGCAATTTTAACTTTCTTACGATTGGCTGGGCCAGGTTCACTTCCAGATGTGGGTGGGCCTCACCACATTTGCCAGGACTACCTATACAACACCTAATAAGTTTGAAGCTTTTGTGCAATTCGAATTCCCTTGCAACGTTAGAGCTTGGTTGTGAAACCCCAGCAACGGTTAAGCACTGAACATAAAATGCAAAAATTCTTAATAGTAGACCACAGTAACACCAGCCAAACGTAAACGTGACACAGTGTGAACTTAGTATGCTGTTTCTGTCACCAGGCATAGTGTACTGGGTGCAAACTTTGCTCCACTGGTGTGGTAACAATGCAGTATTTATTGTTGACGTTTCGAGAGTGTATGCAAACTCTCTTCATCACAAGATAGGCAAGAAACAAAATCAAAGCGTACACACGCACTGCATTTCTGAAAATTTTCAGAGTGATACACGAACAAAAGGATAAAAAGTGCATTAGAAATACCAGCATTTTAAACGATCTCCCAAGCTTTGACAATTTCAGCATTGTTGTGGTCGAATACCAATCATTTACGAAATTTTCGATCAGATGACCTGTCTCAAGATAAATCTTGTAAGGAGGTAATTAACCAGTAGGACAAAGAAAAATTCTAATAAGACTTTTCTTACAAATGATTAGAATTCTGAAAATGTGAAAATTTCTATGCAATATTTTGAAATTTTCTGGAGGGGGGCAAATGCCCCATTTTCCCCCCTGGTTGCGCGCCTGTTCGGACTAGAGATGAGCCGTAGACTTTGCCCCTTGGACCCTCAAAAAACATTTTGAGTTATTTTTGCCTATAATTTTTCAAAGTTGGATGATAGCTGACTTTTTTATGGAGAACTAATTTTTCTAACGTGTTTGGTTCTCACTCCACAGATCTTTGAATAAAACCACTGTTTCTTTAACCACCCCAATATCTTTTTTTCCCTGTCTGACGTCGCCAAACGTAATCAACACCCCAAAAGATGCGCCGTCAAAAAACGTTCCTGCAATATCTTACTGGCCGACACAACCTCAGTGGTTCGCGAGTGATCGCAGAAAAACCAGCCAGGCTGTCAATATATCGGCTTCTGCGTTTCTCCAAAGGTTAATTTTGTTATTTGATGCAACCCACTTATTGAACTGTTATTACATGCAAAAAAAATTACTTGAAATAACTGTTTTACATTGCAGAATTACACTAAAGAATCATCAGAAGACAGGCGGTTTGTCACCTCAGCTCCATGGGTTATGCCTATGGAGATGAAATTGTTTAACAAAACTCGAGTGTGGACCAATCTTAAGCCACTAATAGAAGAATTACTTGTAAAGCAAGTAGGTTCCATAGCTGCTTCTTTAAAGTTTCAGTAATATAAGTACAAAGTAGAATTTTTGAATGATTACAAGTATTGTAAGAGTTAAGGAAAGAGTAAGGTGGTTTGTTTTCTAAATCTTTTCTGGCTATTGTAAGTGTATAAGAAATTTCAAAGGGGGCGTGAGCCATTACGAGCCCTACAACATGGAAAGTTTGATCATGAAATTTACCAAAAAATACATTTGTTTTTACAGCTTATTTAAAGTTAGAAGGGCTTGAAACAAAAGACAATTGCTTAAGGGAGGCATAGAAAAAAGGTTAAGAACCACTGCCCTAAAAAATAGTAATCATGGAACTTCTCTTGCTATTCCATGACTAGGGTCATTCATGCATTTTGTAAGCTTGACATGGAGTATTTTATTTTCAAAAGTGGATGACTTGTCTCAGGTTAGCAATGTTTTATCAAGTTTTAGTCACTGTCAAGTCTTGCCAGCTGATATAGAGAACATATTTGTTGGTACTGGATTGCTACAAAAACTGGGTTTGTTCACTGTGCGATATCAATTTTTATCATAATTATTATCAATTATTATCATAAAACATCTTGTGAGTTGGATATGCATTGTAATGTACAGTGGTAAGGCAGCTATGTCCAACCAAACGCATTGCTGGACCAAAAGTTAACTCTCTTAATTAGGACCGCACCGCACAACACGGAAAAGTTTGATCTTTTGAAGAAATTCGTGTTGGTCTGAATTTTCCAAAGCTGACAAACGCGCTATGTGACACTGGTGTTTTTGTGATAAATGGTTGTTGTTAGAGGTACTTGACAACTAAAGATCCTGTTAACAAAATAACAGCCATATCTGGAAATAATGATTGAAACAGGATAGTAATTTTTAGGGCACTGCAGTATGTGGAATGTCATGTGCAAGAATATGAAAAAGCAGGTGATTGTTGCTAAGAAGTAAAGTCAAGAACAGCGTTTATGTCACTTTGCGAAGTTTTTGCCATATGTGGACGGGGTTCATGCGCAACTTCATTTGGTGAACGACTCACAGTTATTGCAGCACAAAAACCACGCTAATTTCACCACAGCATTGTTTGCAGCCCGTGGCTGCCGATCACTGCTTACCCTTGATCTTTTTTGTCTGATTTGACGTTGCTACCTTTACGTAAATTTGTGCTTGACCAGTGTAGTGGCACATTTGTTTTTCTATTTATTGTTGACGCTAGTCGTTAATTTCCCTTTATAATGGCTATTTCAGGAAAGGATGCGAATCGCCTAAATGTCAAATATTAGTAGGAATTATTTCATTGCAGCAGCAGTTGGCCATGGCATTCATGTCACAACACTTTTCCAAAAATATTTTACTGAGTCAGCAATCGGTTTCAAAAATCTCTTGCTCAACTCACTCCAACTTCGCAGGTCACCTTGTTACACGGCCAGCTGGAGGTTCTACGTACCTTAGATGCAGTTGCACCTGCAAAAAGCAAGCACTGCGCTCCTGGAAGATACGTATTATCAATCTTTCTCACACACCCTTGGAGATTAAACAACTATGGGCAGGTATGTCACATTACTGGTACTTTTTTGAAGTTCTTACTGCTGCTTTAGTAAATGAAAATTGCTCGTGTTTCGTATTACAGAGAATTGAGATTTGCCAGCAACAATGTACTTCTCACTGATTTATTGCCGATTGGCTTTGGCTCTTTTCGATCGTTGTACAGCTAGAATTTTATAAGTGTTGTACGTACCTATAAAGAGCTGCCGTGGTACGACCCTTTTTTCAAAGTAATGTTTTCCCAATGAAGATTTGTTTAGTTTAAGCCAGTGGTGGGCAATTAATTTTGCTCGGGGGCCACTTTGAGAAGGCCGCGTTCAGCTGAGGGCCGTATACCGTGTTGCGATCGGAAAGCCCAAGCGGCAAGTGCACAAAGCTTCACACTCTGGCAGCAAGCAACAATAGAGATCACATGCCATGATCACTCTGTTATTGCTTGTTCGGGCCACGCATATATGGATGTTATATTTCGCGCACATCCCGTTCACGGTGAACGCACATTCAACACAACGCTAACCGAGAGTTTGCAACAACCGTCTAATTTCATCGAGAAGCGGTTTTATGATCACTGTTCTTGTGCAAATACACTTTATCAAGCGTGGAATCAACAAGACAAATCTAACCTCACAAAATTTTTAATAAATTAAATATTGACAATTTTTCCTGAATGCTTACGCAGGCCACGGAAAACGTTGTGGCGGGCCACATGTGTCCGGCAGGCCACTAATTGCCCACCCCTGGTTTAAGCTGTAAGAGCAATTGTTTTTTCGAGATTTGTTTTCAACCTGGGGTGGAAGCCTGATATTGCTGTGACGAAATTTCCTATGGAATACTGCATCCACGTAAATGACGTTTTTCCGCCCAGTTACTGTTGGCTTGATGATACGTTTTATTGATAGTGGACTGGTTTGGAGAATACTGTGATGATGAGAGTGCTCAACATTTGTTAGTAGAGCTTCTTTTGTACATTTTTAAGAACCAGGGTTTTTTTTATTCCTGTGATCTTAAGTTCCATGCGCAACCGTGCTCATCATGAACGAATCTAGCAAATATAAGCTACATAAGCTAATCTATACTTATTACGACAATACAGATTAAAAATTCAAGGTAACGCAAAATATAAAGGGAATTGAATAACGTGGCAGACAGCCATTTTATTCTGCGTTGCAGTGTTTTTTCGACCTTCCTTTCCTGTTAGATTAAGATCAGCATATCTTAATATTTGGTGCGTTGTTGCCTGATGAAGGGGTACGCGCAAGATCTTTGTCGTGCTACTAATTAAAAACCTGGTTCAAATAAATATCTGTAAATTCACCTGTCAAGAATGTTGTTGTTCTGTGTGGCACTAAATATTTGGGCCCTGATGAGTCGTGGATAGACCCGTTAACGAAAAATTTAATAAAGCAATGAAATTTGACAAACTACCGGCACAAGCGAAAGACACATTAACAAACAATAAAGTGCTTTTGAGACCAACACTTGATTACCCTACTCAGGAAAAGCTCGCCAGCTTGGCGTAAGTCAGTTTTCAACTAAATGTTAAAGACTTAAAACACATTTATTAACCTGGTTCCCTTAGTAGCTGATTTTCTGAAGCGTTCTGTCATGTCCTGACGAAATATGCGCAAGTTGTATTTTTTTGAGTAAGGGGAGGGGTTACAGCCAAGATAACAGTGGACTCCTCACGTGCGATATAAAAGCTGTGCTGTTGTAGAACATCTGATGTCCACTGCCGTTTTTTCTGATTGACAGGCAAGCTTCGCAACTGGGTCCCACGAGGAAATTCACCCTGAGTCGATGCGGGTGACCCACAGCTAACCTCGGTTGCATTGTGGAAGGAATTTTTCCATCTTGGCAACAGTCATTTTGCGTGTATCCCATATAAAATATATATATTTTTAAATAATATATTTCGAAATAAATTATGTATTTTGAAATTTTTATAATTGCAATTACTACTAATCACAAAGCTGCGATTCGAAACGGCGGTGATTTAAGGCCAAGAATAAAGAGAAGGGTATTGAAAGTCCAATAATGTTTAGCGCACTGTGGAAAATGCTCGTTGAGTTCAGCGCTAAGTTGCCGGGCGGAAAAATCATCACAAAGTTGTGTGGACAGATCTGAAGATAGTAGCTGTTGATATGCTGACCCAGTCGTAAACATGTTGGTAGTTTTGTTGGATCACTGTACGACAGTTTAGAAGGTTCTAATTCATACATATAACACAATAAACGCGTCGGAAGTCATCGGGCATTGTTTGTGTAGAACGATTGTGAAACATTCCATTGATGTTACGATGATGTATGTGAAGAATATGATTTTCATTTAGGCGTCTTTTTACACGATGACGCGGAACAAGAATGTTACGAAAGAGCCTCGTCTTGAGGTCACAGAAACCGTTCATCCTCATGCAGGTAGAGCTTTGCTGTGGCCATCTTGTCATACTGCGCAGTTTCGACCACCTTGCATCAATTATCTCTATGACATGCGAGCAATCCACATATGGATGACGACAGTCCCCAAAGAGGATGCAGGTGAGCACAAATGTCAGGGAAGAAGCATGAAGTACCGCGAGCTGAAGTGCAATTTTTGTCTCATGTCATTTTCCTCACCGGCCGTTCAAGTTCACAGCTGTGTTGCATACTTCGGTCGAACTCATGTAAAGTAGGTATGACGCCACTAGTTTTTTCGGTCGTAGACCAATTTTTTTTAAATGACCGAAAAAATTAAGTTAATTCGGTCACACTGTCTGAAAATATGCACTAATGAGCACCGTTACGGCGAGTTTCAATACTACTATAGTGAAAATGACCGAAATGTCTCAGCGAAAAGTGACGCCATCGCTTCTCTTAACTTTATTGTTTGATCCCCTGGAATGAGTAAACGATTAAAGCCAAGTGGTGCGAGAAGAACATTTGACGAAATATGCCGGGTCCATACATTCATATGTAAATAGAGCAGAAAAATAGGAAAGTAATTATAAGAAAGGTGGCGACAAGCAGAAAAAACAAGACTCATAATCAACAATAATACAGTAAATAAGACCAATTTCAGTTTCTGAGTGTTTGGATGTGAACTTGAAAATGCTTCATATTCCTTATATCTTCAAAACAAGCACGAAACGTAATTCTTCCTTCATTTCAAATTATTATAGGCAAATTTGATGTGTGTAAAGGGCGACACTTTTATGGTCGGCCCCGGGCGACATTTAGCCTCGCTACACTACTGAGCAGGAGTCTCACCACCCCGGCCATTTCTGATTTCTAGACATGTTATAACATTGGCACTAAATGTGTCTATGACACCACGGTTGCGGAGTGATTAGAGGTGTTAAAAAGTAGTTATCGTATCAGTTAGGATTCGAAGACTTTCAGCAATCTAAACTAAATTTTAGTTTGCAGAGAACAAAGTGCAGAAACACACTAACACTACAGAATGTCTAAGAAAAGGAGAAAGCTTGATGAAAATTAACAGTTTCAATTTCGAATGGGAGACTACTTTTTTTCAAGTACAAGAACAAAAGTATAGCCTATACATGCATATTGTGCCGCAAATGATTTTCAAGCCTTCTTCTTTGAGCCAGTTTTTCATAACCACTGCTAGGCCGCACTAGATCTCGGGGCAGGTGTTGAGCAGCCATTCGATTGTCTCATCGTCCAGAACAGTCAGGCCGTGCAGTCCATGAGGAGGTCGCTGGATTGGACATTGGAGAACAACATGGTCGACGAACAACATGTCTTGTACAAATGGGGTATGGCCTCTTCTGCGGCCTGTGAGTGTGGCGCAGAAGCACAAACCGTCGACCATGACCATGCTGTCCTCCAATTTCCAATCCATCGACCTCCTCACGGCCAGACGTTTCCCTACCAGCCCACGCTGAACACACCCAGCACGGGTAGCAGTGGTTGCTTTCGTAGTGACAGGTTTGGTTGACATTTCAAGTGATGTCGTAACAGGGAGGACCACGTGAAGGCACCTGTCATCCTCCCCGAATTTTCAAGCCTGAAGTCATCTAAATTGAAAAAGTTTAAGAGTGTGATGGGTTTTAAAAACTTAGCGTTGGCGAGCGAAAAGTCAAGCTGCAGTTACGCAAAACCGGGTGTAAACTACTCAGCAAAATTCGTTTCAGAGCGCTACGGTTGCAACAGCTGCAAATAGCTGAAGCAAAAGCAATGTGTATTGTAGCGGTAATACGAACAACGTTTTTGTGTGAATCCTTTTTAAATTAAAGATGGCCAAATCGAAGAACTGCAATATGCTGGCCCAGCTGGCGAACGAAAACAGAGAAAACCCGTCACGTTGCGCAGTAATACACTATAGTTGCCTGTTTTTAGAGTTGGGCAATAACATTCAAAAACAAGTTTGACATTGACTGGGAATATAGGCTGTTTGATTCTTACCCGTTCTTTTTCCTGCCTGAGTAATATCGCTAGAGAATTTGTTGCTGATTCCTTTTTTCACATCTGATATCAATTACATTTCAAAGATGTATAATAAAATTCATTCAGTGTGTGGCCTTATAGTGACATGATTTTTTGACGCAGTGAGTCATTTCGGTTGGACATATGGCTGGTCCTGACGCTTCTTTGCAAGTTTGTGTGAATTTTTAATGTTTCGCTCAGTCTTGGAGAGCATTTTTTCCACGCTTAGTTGATTGCCAGCTCCATCCACGCTTCTTGCAACGTTGTCTTCTGCGTGCGCTGCTTGCTGGTTCATTATGTCGGGCTCAGGAAACTGAATTTCCTTATTGTCTCTATTATCCTTTCAGCCTGCTTTGGGTTATCAAACAATATTGAATGAGCCAGGCACGTAGCCAGAACTTTGATAGCGGGGGAAAACAACAACCAAGCCTCAACATTTACATATTTAATGCCCCGTGTTTTTAAAGCATCATCCACGAAAGGTGCATTTTTTGACGTTGTTTTGAATAAATTTTTTCAGATTTAAGCCGGATAATAGGAAGTCTGCTTTGACTGAATTGACAACTTTTAAAAGTTTGTTTTTAGTATAGTTCCAAGCCTCTGCTTTGGACCTGTTCAATCGAAGCCGACTAGCGACTTTTCTATAAGACTCCGGCTTCCGAAGTAGGTCTACAAAACTTGCGCGTATATAAGAGGTGGATTTTGTCCAATACTTGAGCAACTGGTTGACGTATATGCAGCTAATGACATAAATGCTAGTGTCCCTCAACGTGGTTGAAAAACGTTTGGATTTTATGTCATTAAACGCTATGAAATGCGACTGCGGTAGCATTTTTGTACGCTACTTGCATCAAGCTTCTTTTCCAAAACCGCTCAGGTATTTAGCTTGCTATTTAGAATTAATATAATTCACAATAGTGATATAGACAATATTGTAAATTGGGGAATATTACAAACGTTCTCTAAACAAACTTGTATATGTTTGACCCAATCTTCAATACAAAGTATGAAAATGGTCGTGTATTTGTGAAAACGAAGTCACAATCAATCATCACCACTGCTCTGCAATAAAATTAAGAAATACTTGTTGCGACAGCTGAACACAACGGTTGACTAGTTGATCCAGCCCAGTTGTTCTCAAAGTATGGGTCGAAACCCAAACAAGGGTGGTGAAGGATAAAAAAATGAGTCGGGCCGAATCGATCCAAACCAGTGTTGTGCATTTTCAACCGTACACCACTGCTTGTCTGTGTCTGTCTGTAGCGTATAGTTACTTGAGCAAAGAGTGGATTACTCACATTAAAAAGGAACTTAGCAAATCACTGCCAAAAATAATCTATACAAGTGGTTCTCAGTGTTCTTTCATATCCCCCCTTACAAACCCAAACACTGTCAATTCCTCCCAACTAAAATAACAAAAAAGATAATTCCAAAAGTGTCATACTACCTTCCGTGAAGATACAATTGACGATTATGAACCAACCATACTCTTTTATAACGTCAGCCACTGCAGTTAAAGCAGCTTGTCCTTGCGTACTATAAACATTACCATCGAAACCAGCCTAGTTGTGCAGTTTTTTTATGAGTTGAATAAACAAATGATAAAAACTTAGATTTTATCATGCAAGCTTTTCCTCCTAAATTCCTCCCTGGAAAAATTTTCCTCCCACCAATTAAAAATTCCTCCCTTAGGGAGCCAAGTGGCACCCATTTGAGAACCACTGTTCTACACAATCATTATTTTTTCGTACGTTATTTGAGATTTGGGTCGCTCTCAAAAATATTTGGTGTTCAGCATACTCAGATTTGAATCGCACTCAAAAATATTTGGGAACCGCTCATCTAGCCATTCTAGCATAAGCGGTTGAAGTCTTTTTAAAAATCCACAGAAAAATCCAAACGACTGGAAAAAATTCAATTTAGTTTCAGTTTAGTCACAATATGCGCTTTATCGAGAAAAAAGATTGCAAGCTGTCTGTAAGCAGTGTTAGTGCCAATGCCCTTAGCGCTTACAAAATAAAAAGCATCTTCCTACTTAGATTTTGCTGCTGACTCTTCCCATTGCAACTAAATGATTTCAAACTTACTGTAGGATAGGGTGGCAATTAACATGAGATGAAAGTTGTAACACAATGGTACCCTGCTAAGGAAACCATGAAATGCTATACGGGACAGGAAAAGTAGGTATAATTCCACCCCTAATTAGATTACGTTTTCCTGGGACACATGACATCCGTTAATTCCGGACCAAACTATTTTTTACTTCCATATGCCCATTGTCAGTCACTTTCGCAACAAAATTGTATCTGCGCAGCGAAACATACATATCATGCAATCATGCAAATTTTAAACATACATATCATGCAATCATGCAAAATCATGCAAATACCCAGGGACTCCACCATATTCACGTGTTTAGCCTTATGTGCGACATGTGCGTGCCACTTAGTCAGTTTTAGCGAGTAAAGTTTGTTTGTAGACGCTATTATTATCGGTAGTATCACTTGAATATTATTTGATATGATGACGAAACAACTGTTACACTTATCAGTTTCCTGAAAGTTGATCAGATATCTGAATCTAGTGAATGCAAGGCTAAGCCACCTAGAACGCATTAGCTAATTACGTCTCTACTCGTTTCTGGTAGATTTTGCGTCTGCCTTACTCAGATTTGCACAGGTCGCATTTGCATATGAGTAGCATTGTTAAGTAGAAATAGAGCTACCATACGTCCTCTTTTTGAAGTGCGTGTCCACGTTTTTCATGAGAAATGAAATATTATCCGAGACCATGCAAAAATGTTAAAATGTCCTTTTAGCATTTCTTATTTTACATAGCGATAATCAGTGGATAAGCGTAGCTAAAGGTTTGCGCCAGAGTGGAAAACTTAGCTGAAAGGGGCCCACTGGCCACTGTACGGGGCCCATTAGCCAACACACAGAAAAAAAAAGCTTGAGAAATGATGGTGAATCCGGACGTGGATGGCTATACTAAAACCCTAAATCATCAAAAAATAACTGAAAATTGCAAAAAAACAACAACCTACTGAAAACCAAAAGAATGATAAAGCCAAATATAAGTTAAGTGAGGATCCGGTTTTCACATTTAGCTTGCCAGGGAGACAATTTCCTCCTCTGCCCCCGTCAGTTACGTCAGTGGCTATGATATTTTGCAGGGGTGGCTAACCAGTCAGAGACCAAAAGCCACATTTCTTAACTGTGTTACCGCAAAGAGCCACATCACACAAATATGCACACGTGAACATCACCCCATCTCTTCCTCACTCAAACACGTACCTTTGCTCAGCTAGATTTGTTGTAAATATCACACACCAACAAGAGAATGACAGAACTTTACAAGCCATTTATTATTATGGGGGTTATTTAGTGGTACTTCTGGTAATTACGTAAGAACCGCATGAAACCGGACAAAGAGCCGCATGCGGCTCGCGAGCCGCGGGTTGTCCACCCCTGATATATTATATTTACATACAATAAGCCGTCCTAACTCAACTGCAACAAGATACGAGCTGGTGGCGTAGCTTAGTTTGTTGGAGGGCCTGCAAGTTGTCTAATTAATCTATGTTTTGGTTGAGTTAATTCTCGGCTGGAAAGGCGGAAATGCTTTCACATTAATCGTTACATAAGAGCGGTAAATCTTTTTTCAGTATCTCAACGACTTTGGCATTGGAGTGCTGGCTGCTGTCTCAACTAAACTGTACTAGCTTTGCTGATGAACCGTGATACTGTGATCAGTGTATTGCATATAGCTTAGTGTCGTAGTTTCTATTAATTATAGCTGATAAGTAGGGCAAGTTGTTTCAATAGTCAATTTTTTGGTAGTGAGCTTAAATGACGTGAGTTTTTTGCAAGAACTTTGGATAGAAAGAGTACGTTTCATGTTCTTAATTTGATAGATCAATGATAAGTCAATTTTTTACGGTTAGTTCAATATCCTTTTTATAGGGCAATAAGGTCAATTTTTTATAATTATCAGTTATTAGTCTAAATTTCTTTTTGGTATTGGTGAGAAAAAGTTAAAATTTTGATATGCCTGATAAAGCTTACACATTATTAAATTTGTTTTGCAATATCTGCCAATATTTGCACGGTAATACTGATTACCATTCCTAGCGCAATCAAATGATTGTGGTGCAATAGTCAAAGTCAGATGAAATTATATGTGAGTGTGTTGCAATCGAATAGTTGTGAGTCTGGTGACAATTGGGAGGCGCAACATTGTTCAAGTGTACGTTTCTTAGGTAAAATCGTATGCAGCATAGCGCAGACGGAGAGGCATCTACGTTGTTAATTTAAAGTACCTTTATATTATTTAAGCTGTTAAGGTAAAGAAAAAAGAGTGTATAGTTTATTCATGCAGGTGCAGTGTGCAAGCTTACTAAGGCTACGTTTACATGAGGTTTTGCTTGATCCGAAAAAAAAATCTCGGACTGTGTGTCAATGCTGGGACTGTCAATCTTTGTTGGCATTGACTTCCGCAACGCAAAATGCAGGAGGCACCGTTATCCCAAGTTGGTGTAGTCTACTTAATACTTTATCAACAGAACTAAATGAACAGAGCATTTTTAATTTTTGATTTTTAGGGAGAGGGTAACCGCCCCTCTTCAGGTTTCGTGCAAATGTAGTCAAACAGACAACAACTTTCAAAACGGTGAAGTAACATAATTAATAAATTATTTAAATTTGGCTTTAGATTGTGATTAAGATTTTTAAATGATGGCAAAAGTTACAGCTACCATTGCATATAAAATTCAGTCCATACTTAAAGAATTCCCTGAAGAATCCATGAAAAGTCCCAACAATGAATTATATTGCAATTTGTGCAACTGTACGGTTTCTTGCAGCAAACGCTTTCTTGTTGATAGTTATCGAAAAACATCCAAACAACAAAAAGCGTTGGGCAGCAGATCTGAACAACTAATCCCCCCACACTTCGCAAACATTTTTAAAGAGCAGTGACACCGATTTTGTGAAAAAGGTGACCAAGACATTTTTGTCTATTGGTATTCGTTTGTGCAAGCTTAACAATCAGTGTATCAAAAACTTCTTTTGTGACATTGGTCACAGTTTGCCATCTGAAACTACTTGTAGACGAACACTGCTGCAATTAAGCGCAGATGAATTATAGCAGATACGAAATGCTGTTCATGACAAACACATTTTTCTGGTTGTTGATGAGAGCACTCTGTCTAGCACACAGTATTTGAATATTCTAGTTGGAAGCCTTGAAACACCCTACGTCAGTTACTTGTACGACTGTCAACCTCTAACATGTGCGCCAAATAGCAACGGCATTTCTCAAGCAGTTGACGATGCTGTTAGAACTCTTGGAATCAACAGAAATTCTTTGTGTCTCTTATTGTCTGATGCTGCAAAGTATACGGTGGCTGCAGGGGCAATACTAAAACCTCTGTATCCTGAGCTGTTTCACGTGACGTAAGTACCACATTATTGCATAATTGTGCTATGAAAGTCAGATCTCACTTGGAAGATGTTGATCAGCTAATTGCAAAAGTCAAATTAGTAACAGTTAAAAACAAAACCAGACAAGCCAAATTCGCTACTATTGGTTGCCCGCCTCAGCCTGTTCTTACAAGATGGGGAAGCTGGTTAAATGCTGCTGTATATTGTGCAAAGAATTTGCCTGAAGTGAAAGCGTTTGTGGAAAGTTTTGAAGGGTCTGGTGTTTTGGCAACTCTAGCAAAAGTTAGCTTGCAACAATTGGTTTAGCTAGTCAACATCTCAAAGTCAAAGACCAATACGAGTGTCTACTTAAGCTTATAGAAACGATGGAAAGTGCCAAATACACCATCAAAGAAGCAGTGCAAGCAATCGAAGAAGTTGACATCAGAGAAGACACTTGCAATACCAACCGATACATTAAAAAAAGAATGCAAAACAATGACCTCTCTAAGATAATAAACATGGAAAGACAAGATGCTTCACCGGCTGTTTACAGTTTACCTCAAAATTCTCAGCCCATAACTGCTTCTGTGAAGAGAAGCTTTCCCATGCTGAAAAAACTGTTAGCCAAGGACAGAAACTTTAAGGTCGAAAATGTACAACATTACATGATTTTACACTTTAATTCGTCTACCTGGTGATTGGCTTGCAGTGTTATGTCGCAAGACTTAGACTTATTTCGCAATAGCACATAGACTTGCGTCGCCAGTTTCGTTGAGAATTGTGTGTTAAATGTTCGTTTTAATATAGAATTTCAATAAATACTCAAGAAATATCATTTATTCAGTCTAAATTTTGTTAGGTCAATAAAGTCAATTTTTTTAGTTTTTAGGTCAATAAAAACTTGCCCTGCTGAGTAGATTTCAGTGAAGATAAGGTTATGCTATGCTGTAACCAGGATTGCGGAGTCGGAGGTAAGATGTCCGGCTCCAACCTCGACCTTTCCAAAATTTCCGACTCCGAAGTGTGTGTTGTGCATGAAAACGCTGGCTAACAGCTGTTTTAAAACCATTCCAGCTCAAGCGGCATTTGAACAATGCTCACAAGGAGCAAGCTACGGCAAGTCGATTGAGTACTTTAAGTCAAAAGAAGGTTGTCTCAAAGGAGTCAGGCGGGATGCAGGAGATGCATTTCATCAAACAACTTTTTCCATGGTTGTAGCATCCTGTGTGGTTGCACTTCGTATTGCCAAAGCGAAAAAGCCTCATAACATTGCAGAAATACTGGTGAAATCATGCCTCTTCGGTTATGCTAGAATAGTTTTGGACGGCAGAGCTTGCAACAAGTTGAAACAGTAAATAAACTTTAGCCTTGTGGCAAGCTTCTGAGGAATCTGCCTGCTTTCTGCTTTCATTCTTCTGCGACGATTAAAACTTGCAAGCGTATCTATTTTTCA
>JGI24158J21664_10001640_pt1 | contig 25683 bp, 18 predicted proteins | sample Ectturendosymbi3_FD_21664 | JGI IMG/M metagenome (IMG submission 21664) | reverse complement strand
CCTTGCTTGAACAATCTGGAAAGACTTCGTTTCGTAATATGTCTTTACACAAAAGATCTTCTGTTCCATCGACCAAGGCATCATTAGACTATTTTTTTTAATATAGAGAAAGGTTAACTATTTCCCTATGACGATCTGGAAAGAGAAAAACGAATAAAGTCATCGATAAAGGTTTTAGAAGCTGCCGCTTTGTTTCAACAATTGTGAAACACCCTGTACATTGCATGTTTTATTGTGACCTGACATTTTCTAAAATCTGCCAACGAAAGTATTGCTTGAAGTATGGCGGCGCAACAAAGCTTTGCTGATTGTCCATACTTACCGCGAAGCTGAGCTGCTTTTTGAATGATCTGATTGACGATTTTAAGCGATTTGACGAGTTCTTGGTGATTTGTGGAGCGAACCTGGTAACCGCTGATAAGCTCCCGATTCAACTCCTGAAGTTCAACGTAGCCTTTCCTCATGTTCGCCCTGGAAAAAATGCGGCTGGTTTCCGTTTCTGCCAAGCGTCAGTCGTCGTCTCAGCATCGTTTCAGGCCTAAGTCACGTCCTTTCTCCCCACACCATTTTTAGTATGGACCCTCCGATAGCTAAACGAGATGCACAGGCAAGATTTCGAACAGGAACAATACACAACAAACACGCGTTGTATTCTGTAACGCTTATTGCGCCCAGCTGTTGGAAGACCATCACGAACTGATATACCTCAAGCAGTATCTGCTCTGCAGATAACCGTGAAAAGTGTGATTGCGACCCTCTGTTTTAGATCAAAACTTTGAAATTAAACAAATTGCCTCGCAAGTCCAACCCAGTAGAAGCGCTACTTCGTTACATGATCTGTTTACTCGTATTTAACCGATTTTAAGCCGCACGAAATGTCATAAATCATTGCAAGTCGCCCTTGAACATATAGATTTGCCTACTTAACCTCGGTGATAATTTTCCTTCGGCAATATCTCAGTCAGCAGAGAATGCGAAGCTGCACAGATTTATGTCGGCCTCACACACGTACAGGGACAGTCGATGCAACACCTCACTTAAATCTGTTAACCTATTTTTCAACAGAGGCAGAGAGAAAGCGAGAGGGAATTTGTTTGACTTAGTGAACCAAGGGAAAATAAGGCGACAATAAAAAATAAGGCGTCCTTGATGGTAAACCGCATCAACTGATAAACAAACAATGTAAGCCGCGGCTTACAATCGGTAAAATACGGTAACTGCGCTTAACTATTTGCAATTGCCTAGCAGGCTGCGGAGATTTAAATTTCGCCACAGAAATAATAAATAGCACGGCAAGTGAAACGTTGCGTTACTTACATGTCGTCTTGTAGTCGAGCGTCCTCGGCCCTTACCACTAGGCTTTTGATAAGATTTGAGTGGTCAGTCATTTCTGCCGCAAGTTTCTGGTTGACCGAATGCAGATTGTCCACCTACACAAGCCGCTTGATGTTACAAATAACTTACCTGATAGCACTTGCAAATGTGCCTGGCCCGATACGGCACACTCGTCGAAACCGCTCGTATTTGCCATTATCGAATTTCGATTCTAGGGTTCCAGATGCGTTTTTAACTCCGGAACAAAATGTTGATTCGAATTTTTAAAAATCACTGCACATGCTTCCGATTCCCACCACTACTCTCTAAACGTGCGATAGTGGGATGAGGGCCTTTGTTTTTACAGACCAGTTCACAGCGCGATACACAAGTCACCAGCAGTTCAAGAGAGCTCGTTTTGCTTCGTCCACTACAACTTGAACAAGGTTGCAAAGTTTAAGTTTCACTTAATAGTTTAAGCTCAACTAACAAGATACAAATGGCCGTTAGAGCGCTGATTGACAAACAACAACCAACCAAGTCACAAGCTTAACGCAAACGCTAAAAATCCACACGCACCGTATCCATGATTTCTTTCAGGCGTTTCAAGTGGACAGGGAAGTGAGCAGCAACCTGTAAGTTTTCGATACGCAGGAACGCAGCAAGCGACTGCACGACCTCTCCGGCTAAATCGATGTTATCGGTTCTGATCATCACCTGCGCCAAAAGACCAACTTGGTAACAACACATCGTCTGACAACAGCTATCCAGCCTAACCCAGTATGTTTGGTCGCTAACCTGGCCATCCTGCTCGACTTGCACGACGAGTTCACCGCCGCGCAAAGCGTGAAATCTGGCGTCGATCGAGGTTTCGCAGAGGATGTCCTGCTCCAGCAGGAAGTTCTCGTTAAGCCACATCGCAATCTGAGAGCAGCACGCAACAAATAAGCTGCAAGCTAAGCATCGACAAGAACAAGTGCCGTGCTAAACCTACCGCCCATACATTACAGACTAGCGCAAAAGTCCAGTGCACGTAAACTTGAGAACTGGGAGTGACTAAATACAATAGATTAGGTTGTATACAGAGATTTGTTGTTAAGCCTCTACTGTTTGCGGAGAATTGTGGGGTTTGCAACAAATTAACGACCAGCAGTTCCAGTGGCTGAAGGAACGCTTATCTTTCGAAAGTCTACACAAGAGTAAGTACAAACTATGTCTACCTGGTTGCCAAGCTACAATGCCATCGCGGTCGTAACCAAAGGAAGCATCTGCTGTACGCGCCCGCCTTGCACAACCAACTCTCAATAAAACTCTGGGGGTTCATTTCAGCATTTTTCCACTCAGCTGCCGAAGTACTGAATGTTTTTAGCGACCATGTGTTCGTTTAAACAGTTTCTTAAGGGCAGGGCCCACGAGAGAGGGGTACAACAGGTTCATCGTACCCGGGTCCGGTAGGTACTGGGGCCCGAGAAGATGAAAATACATACGGTAAATTTTGATATAATCAAGCCCAAAATTAATAGTGTACGCCAGTTGCCAGTATAACAATCTATTTGTTAATGTTAGCATGGTAGTTGTTTTAGTTACATTCTTATTAATATACAAACAAGCTATACAAGTATCGACGAGGTACCCAGAAGCTAGAGGGCCGTGTATCGGTCTTCGCATCCCTGGTAAAATTTCTCTCAGAGGCCCTGGTTAAGGGCCCGAATGCGATGAAAAAGGCAAGGCAATGACAGCAGCTGGGACGCATAGCTCTGTGTGAGCACATAAAATGTTTTCCTGGAATTTGAAATTACCAAAAGTGCTATCAAGCAGCAGCCTACTTTTAAAACAAAAATTTTGATCAACAACACAAGCAAAACTCAACGAACCAAACCTTAGAAAGATGATGAAAAGAAGCTTACGGATGAACAAAGCAAACCCGAAAGCTCACCATATATACCTTACGTGCATGCAACAACAACACTACCTACATGCGTAAAATGTTTCTATATTTCGTTCTGATCTGAATTCAATGCAGTTCGAAAACTGAACTTACTTCAGTAAGACATGACTTCTGCAAAAAAATGACATTTTCATGCTCATCACCTACCCTGTTCAATCTCTCAGTAATTCCGAAAGAGACGTAGCTTTCGGGAAGACTCGGCAGTGCCATGTCGTACAAAAACGATGCAAAACACGGCAGACTGTTGGTGACTTCAAATACGTGGAAATTGCAGCTGAAAACGTAGAAGGGAAAACAGTTACTTTTCTCTCGCAAAAAGGCTCAGCCCGCATGTCAGCCACGCAACACACCTTCCCGGTAAGCTGACGAAGGCTTGTATGTGCAAATCGACCGACGCGTCCCGCTTCGGGTAAAGCGGGACTCGAACTTGGTTGCTTAGCTTCGCTGAAGATGGATGGCTGCAGAGAAAGTAACAGTTCGCGAATGCAGCGACGCGCTTTTCACTGAAACGCGCCAACAGACATATTTACGCAGTCTTAACGGCGCTATTTCAAGGCAGAAAAGCAATTCGAAATGTACCTGAAAGACAGAGACGGGTGTAGATGAAACGGGCAGTTTGGGTCAGTAGCCCCTCGAAACGACCACAACAACCCTTAATATGCGGCCTACTTTTAGAAAATGCGCCCTTGGGGCGCATGCCATTTGCTGTCATGCTCGCTGAACAAAACAGTACCACAATCCTGAACGGCGGTTTTATCGTCGATCATACAATGACCGTGTGAAATCAGCGATCGAGCTTCGTTTTTGACGCGAGGGTTTCGTGGAGGAAAATAAGAAGGAACTACATCCGGTTCGCTGCACACTGAAAACCTGTTGTGAAACAGGCCACTATTCCATTCGATCATTCCCGCTTTACACAGAGATAAGCCTCGATAGAATCGAAAATCCACTTACTGAACATAGCTTTCTCCATCGAACAAGCCCTCGGCGAATATAACCACCATTCGGACGATTGTCTCTGCATTGAATCAAAAACTGCTCACGGTATGAACACAGACAGCACCCACTTTGTCAGCGTCATGCTTCGCGCAGCGTTGGTGGGCCACGTGCAGTTCATTATTACAGACAGGTCAGCTTGGCCGTTCTTCGGCGATTGCGCGAAGATTTTTCCACACCGAATTATTATTTAAAAGCTTCACGTCGGAACACATTACAAGATGTATTGAAACTCTTGCTTTGGAAAGAGGACGAATGCTGTTTTTCAGACATTGGCCTGTTGCTAATCGTCGTTTGAATTGATTTGAGCAGGGGTACCGAGTAGAAGTGGACATAGAATGAGCTTAAACGTCATTTCTTTATAGAATAAAGCTTAAGATATTTCGCGCGACTATTCTAATTTTGCGAGAAGTGACGTCTTCGAGACAAGTGATGCGGAACCAACCGTTTGTCGTTGAAACAACCAGCTCAACGTGTGGCGCCCCAGAGCAATTGATCTGCAGCACGGTGTTCAACGACGTGTTCACCTGCATAGGTCGAAACAACATGTTTTCACGAGAAACCGGGTGCAAGGAAACAATTGCAAGCGTAGAGGGTTTATCAACTCCACAGGCATACCGGTATAATCCCAGCGTCGACTTTCTCACTGGCGCTAAGCTGGCCGGCTTTCAAAGGTTCTTTCTCTCGCACGTAGTTCTGAAGCTCTAGAAGCAAGTTCTGCTTGGCCAGGTTGAGATCGCGCAAGTCGTTCGCAGCGCGATCGGCGGCGACAAAGTGGCTTCGCGACTTGTCACTTTCGTAGCCACGCACCTCGCCGTCAACGGAGCAGCAGATTAATTGGTTCTTGCCGTCGAGTCTGAAAGCCATATGCGCAAGCGCATAATGACAGAATTTGCCGAGCGGTGCTGCACAGCAAAAGGCATCTTGCCTTGGTTCTAACAAGTGCACGCAGCCTTCTGCGCGAGGGATAAACTTCTGCCTGGTCTTCTGCGCAACTTGGAGCGATAGCTCGTTTACGTGGCGCTGAAAAACGCTTCGAAGGACCAGACACAATATAGAAACAGTTCAGTTTTCGCTGACGACGTCACAAGATGCGTCAAACTTAACCACGACTTTGCCATTGCGTCGCGGAAAAATATACACTTCATAGCACTTCACTATTCCCTTTGCAATATTACGTGCATGTAGTAGCAGCGAACATAGTTAGGCTTGTTAAGGATAAAAGATGGTGGAGCAATGCGAAATCGTCAAAATGATGCTTGTGCATATGGTCCCTATTTTAAAGAAAAGCTCGATGACTTTTTCCAGCTGATCTGGCAAGTGACGCCAGTTTCGGCGCTGCAGCGGATTTAAAATATTCACAACAAATAGAGCTATGCTCTAGTACAGAAAAAGGACAATCATTCGCGTTTTCTATTTCGTGTTGGCAAACGAGAATGTGTACCTTTATGCTACGGCAAAAGTTATTATCTACGTAGGATATTTTCCGTACGTAACATTTCATAAAATAATCTAAATTAAAGGGTAGGTCGAACTACTTCTTTCCACTCAGTATATAGCTAATTCAGCAGTATATCTAACGAAAGTCACATTGCGAAGGCGAAACAAATTTAGCCTACTGAGAATTGCAGTCATTTATCGAAACGCGTACGTGACGTTGTTTCTTTCATTTGCTACTTTGCTGCACGATGACAAGAGCGCGAGCTCTTTTCTCAAACAGCGACAATGCACAGCGTTTTTTTACTGCTTCTCACCTGTAATCAGCATCAACTATTCCTGCAACAGCGCTGGTCATGTTGTCTTTAAATATCACTTCTCCCGTTGCGTTGCTTCTCGCGTCAATCTGAAACCGGCAGCAAGAAAAAACAAAACAACTAACTTTTGGTGTATGGACGGCGCCGTTAGAGCAACACAGCATGGTATTTGCCAAACATACTTTTTGTTCGAACACATACTGAAGGATGTGGCTTCGCCACGCAGCACCCTGACATTTAACAGGCAGAGCAAATAATTTGAAAACCATGTGACGGCTAACAAGGCCTCAACGCTGGAAAAGTCAAGGTGCTCTAGTAAAGTGCAATTGAGAAAAAAGACTCCACGCCATTCCTGACGTCTCACGGGAGTTAATAAATGTCGGCGAAATGACGAAAGCTTGTAGGTATCGTGAACAACAAAGTGAATGAAATAGAATGGCTTTGATAAGCAGAATACAAAGAATGTTATTGAAAATGAAAACGATGAATCGTAAACAACATTCCGTACGAAAGCCCAACAATACTGGATCTTAATGTGTGGCTGTTTTGGCAAAATAAAAACCGAGATGTATGTGGCTCGCCAGAACTATGCTTGCACCTTGTGTGGCTGTGCGTTGCAAACCATAAAGAAGCTAGCGACTGCAGTGTACTGTACTACACAAGAGTTATCTTCAAGTTTTGCAGGTTTTCTGCGACTTTATTTCTTGATCTGTGGATTTCGTTTGACTCAATGTAAGGCCGCACATTCAATAAAGCATGAAGCTGATCTGATAAACTCCGCTTGCACGTGCTCCGCCGAGACATTTGTTATAGTTTGCTCATTACTATAAATGTTGGCACTATCGTCAAATACGTACAAATCGGATGTCCCAGATTCAAAACCTCTTTAAGCGAAACGATTCGTGAAACGATCTTGAATCAGCACCTTTATGTGCTTTAACTCAAACAGACTCACGATATGCCATTGACTTCAATGTGAAAGGGGTTGTGGCGACCTCCAAGGTAAATTTGCCGAAATCTTCTACTAACCCAGGCCCGCAACCAAAAGAAAGTTTTCAAAAAAACAAAATTTTCAAAAACATTTTGAAAGCGCCAAAACCATTTTTAGTTGTTAAGTAAAATGACAAGTTGAAATCATTTTCCCCTCTCCGAAAATATTAGCTGGTTGCGGCCCTACACTAACCAGCGCGTGTTCGATAGGCGTCAATGAGTTTCAACAACCCACGTTTTTTTCACAATGATCCAGTCTATAGCCTCAGGTCGGCGAAGTCTGAACTAGTCTTAAATATGCTGAATAAAATTCGTGCCAGTTGATGGCAATACCAACAACAGTTTAAACTTCTGAACATAGAAACAAGGAGGGTGCCTGCTTTGGAAAATGGTTAGAAACAACTGGAAGTGAATAGAAGCAATGCCGCAGTGTACCAGCTAACTCCGATTTACCTGAGCGCATACGGCAGGCTGAATAGGGAATCACAAACAATTATCAGTGGCTCGAGAGGTTGGCCCCTAACTGAAGACAAGTTCTATGAGTAATGCAAATTTATTACGTCCAACTTTACGGCGGAGTTGACAGCATCCATGAAAAACAGTTGGTACAGTAGTTCAAACATACAGCTACCATGATTTCATCACGAACGGAGGACACTTTTTGATGGAAACTGCTCGCTGCATCAGTGTTTTGGAATAAGCGTGTGATGTAGGCATAAACGTACAGAAATGTATTTTCTATGGAGATGAGAGCCGCTTTTCCCTGAAATTTTGCAACTTCCCTGATTTCTAATAGCGGTTTTACGCGCAAGTCAGGTGCGAATTCCTTGATTTGTCTCATAATTTTCGTTTTTTCTCAAAAAACAAACTACAGAAACGGTCATCCCTTTTTCAAAATGGCAGTATCATACTTAACCATGATTTCTGATCAAGTTCCGCAACTCTCGCTTCCCTCTCTACCCAATTTTTCTTTACTTTGCCTTGAAAAACAGTTTTTCAACAGTCTCCTATGGCAAAAAGATGACATTTTGGCAATTTTTATCGTCCTAGGAGAACATTTTACGATATTCCTTAAGGAAGTAGGACGTGCAGTGGCCCTGTTCAAACACACTGGCTACATGACAATCTTTCAGTGATGCAAGCCAATGGCAGCACTACAGGTAGCGTATAAAAGTATTGTTATTGAGTATTTTTTTGTAAACTGCTAGAAGCAAAAGAGTTCGGTTAGTGAAAAAGTATGCAATTTGAAAATTTCATGAGTACCCTTTTTTGCAATGTTGTCATCGAGACAAAGTAAGAGAAGGTCAAGGTCATTAATTTCTAGTTTTGCCAAAGGTTGTTGCTGGTCAATTCTTCATAGTAAAAGAAAAAATTTCATTATTTCTGAAAGACAGGTGATCGCGTCAGCCATGCTCTGAAATCGCGCCCAATTTTAACAGAAACATCGCTGTGTTCGATTTAGACCAAGTTTGAACTATCAGTGGTAAGGTCTGTCTTGTTTCACAAACCTATTTTATTCTATGGAAACAGCAATATCGCTAAAACAACAATGCAATCCAACAGCAAAACTACACACAAATCAAGGGAATGAAACATGAAAACATCGTTTTTGTCAGCAAGTTACGTGACAGATCATGGATTTACCTTGCCATTCGACCAACCCGTAATTAGTTCAGGAACTCCGTCACCATCCAAGTCAAAACTGTGTATGGCCATCACTTGATTCTTCGACTGAAACAATCAAGTGTACATTTTAGGCAACGAAAAATTGATCACACGACCTCACTGACTCCATGGAGTACCAAGTCTACAGATTTTAGCTAAGCAATAACAAACATAGCTTGTTGGCAGATGGAATCAGATATGCACTCCGACGCAACACGTTCAAAAAAGCAAGGGCAAAGTTATTTTTAGTGACTCTGCTTTTAAGCGATGGAGTTGATAAAAATTGCTAAAAACCTATTCTCTCCTAGTGTTGCCATATGGAAACGCTGCTATGTGACATTTGATTTCTCTGTAGAAGTAAATTTCGGTTGAGCAACGTTTTATTGTGATGTAATAGTGTTCTATCATGTACCAACTATAATCCACAACAAAAGCTTTATGGTTCAACTTTATTTTGCTGTTTGAAAAGTTTGAAAACTGCTGACTACCAGAAGGGCTGGAAAACATGGCAAGAAGTTGTAGGTAAGTTAATATTTCGGTTTTGTGTAATTGTTTTCCAACTTTGTTTATTTTGTTATTATCTTCATGATTAACTAACTTTTAGAAAAAGTTTTTGATGAAACCAGTGTTTTGCTTGTTTGTCTATTTGTTTGTTATTTCTTTGTGTTGCCAAGTGGCAACACTCGGGTAATATGAGTCCATTTTTACATTTCAGATATTTCACTGTGAATGAGGTTTTGGATCAAGTTATCCAGCTACCAGAAGTGCATGAGCTGACAGACGAAGATTCTGTTGACGAACACACAGACCCGTAACCAACTTGGGACACCAGGGAGGACAAAGAGTTGAGAGGGGGACAAATTTTTGAACTATGTCCAATATTTTTTAAATGTGAACACATTTTTCCAGGGGGCAAACATTTTTCTACGAGCTTTGCCCCCCTGGTTACAGGCTTGTGAAGACAGTTTTATACCTGCTAATATGACAAGAAATCAACTTCTGGCTGAATGTGAGTTCCAGCAATCCAGCAAACGGAGTGGTTCTTGTGAAAGTGATTCAGGAGAAGCTATAGCCCAACTTCAAAGAAGCGACGCAAGACAGTGAGTTTGAAATGGACTGAGAGTCCCAAATGCCTTCCCCGCTAGCTTTCCCAGATGTGCAATATGACAAGTGCGCCAGCTTGGATTCTGTGGAACTGTTTGAGTTGTTTCTTGACGACCATATTTTCAAGCATATCGTGGAACAAAGTAGATTGTATAGGGTTTCAAAGAATTGGCCTGACCACAACATCAGTGAAGAGATGATGACAGTGTTTCTTGGGATACTGACAGTGTCTGGATATAACAAACTCTCTAGTAACCAATGTTCTGGTCTGAAGGGAAGGACTTGCGGAACCAAGCAGTGTACGAAGCCATGCGCAGGGACCGATTCGATACTATTATGAAATCTTTGCATCTTCATCCCAACACTAATCTCGATAAATATTAGTATAGCAACAGGCAAAAAGCCATCAATTCGTCCAAACGAATCACACAGTAGAATCGATGGTAAGAACCACTTCGTCCAGAGAGTGCCAAGAAATCGGAAACGTCGGTGTGCAGGCAGCCAGTGTCCATCCATTATGCGAACACAGTGCAAGAAACGCGATGTCCGACTTTGCTTTGACTGTTTTGCTACACATCAAACCAAGTAGTCTAACCACTAAAAGGTGAACCAGAACCGGATTTAGCTGGGAAAAGCACAGGGCTCCACACAGAAAATGTGGGAATACACGGGGGTCCGAAAAAATAAAGTGAAGACGAAAAAGTCTTTCACTGTCTTGTTCATAAAGTTCCAGGAAATTAGGGCCTCCAATCGCAAATGGGCCCTAGGCCCCAAACCTTCTAATTCCGGTGTTGAACCAAGTAACGTTCTCTCAAACGTCTCACTGAATGTGTGTTGTGGTTTCAGTGTCCTTCAGATTTGTTCCTTTGTGTTTTGTTTGTGTAACATGCAGTTTGGTTGTGAAATCTAAATTTTGTACTCATATTTCCCTAGTGTTGCCATGTGGCAACCCCCTATTTTGCCTATATAGAGATGTGAAAGTTAGAAAAAAAATTTGCTGTGTTATTTTTCAAAGAATATTCGCTAACCAGGACAAATATTCATGCTTTATTGAAATTTTTTCTAATTCAGGAGATAAAGGGTTAAAGATACTAGTAACTTTTGAATTTCGTTAACCAGCTTTCTTTGCATATGAACAGATGAACAGTAAAAGGTGTTGAAATCGTCCTCCAAAAATCGTAACTCTTCAAACGTAGTTTAGCACAGTAAGAAAGCAACACTGATTAGAAGACCCTAAAATGCTCTTCAAAGCTTTATACCTAAAACAGTCCAGTCACAAAAGTAATCGCATTAGATTTTCCAAATGTTTTCCGAACGAAAAAACAGATTTTTTTGGACGAACTAAATTTTCATCAATCCAGGTTTTCACTGGCATGAAATTAATCTTTTTGATGGAAGAAAATTACGGAAGGCTGTACTTCATCATTACATTTCAATGACAAGTGGAAATTTTCACAGGAAAAAAGGCTCTGTAGTTCTGAAATTTAACAATAGGGGCCAAAACATTTCACTTTTTCTGGAAACATCCACCGCAGCTATATTATGTGTTTTAAGTCGATGAAGTGAACAGTTTTGATACAGTATTCCTTGTGGTAAATGAAACACCGCTTTGCGCTTACCATAGGAATCATTAAAAAGTTTCTTAAATATGGTTACCGACAGTTATGAAACTAAATACCTTTGATATTTTGAAACAGTTAGGATTCGTCCATGACCCGCTACTGACTGGTTTTCTGGTAACGGTTTGACTCGCTATCAATGACGTAAATTCAAGATGAAAGAACAAATTAAAAACTAAACCGTGGAAGCTCACCTTTATCCTCCAGTACCGGGCAGTTCGGTCATACACACCGACCGTGCCATTAGCGAGTGAGTACCCAAATCTGCTTCCAGCGATGGAACAAAGGCCTGTAATCGCCTGTCAGGAAACAACACGTATTTTAATATCACTTCCTAAGCCTAATGTACCTTCAACTACACAGTAGACAGCTACACAAGTTACAGACAATAAGTGAAAATTATGTTTGTGAATACAGAAAGCAAACCTCTGTTTCTGTTACTTCAGCTATGATTTCGTCACCATGGAATACGCGTATATCATAGTCCTCTGATCCAACAAGAAGCTGAAATGAAATATAGTGGATGAAAATAGTTTCACAGATGATACTTAGTAACTTCCACTCAACTGTCACGGAAAGCTTTTTCATCATACCGTAAAATAAATACATGTAAAAGCAGTCACTGCAAATATCTAACAGACTGCTATCTTTCCAAATAAAATAATTTTTTTACCATAAAACATTATATATTCATTCAAAGCAAAACTTGCTTAAAAATCTTAGCAATAAACAAGAGCAACACAAGCTAAGCTTGCAGTTCTAACCACACCATTGCAACGTGGAAAACCCACGGCATTCTGCAATGTGAAATGCTTTCATGCACACACACAATAGATTTTTTGGAAACATTATCCACTTGCTAGAAAACAAAAAAATTGCTTAATTTGTTTCTTTCAAGGGCCATCACCAGTATGTGCCAAAAGTGCCCTCAGACCATTACTTGTGTGCCAAAGTTCTTTCATGGCAACTTAAAATATTGATCTTACATTCAAGATTCTTCCGTTTACAAGTTGAATAACATGGGACATTAAAAGCAATTGGATATGCTATATCTTTTCACGGCATTGTTTAAGACAAACTTTACCAAAATAAAGATGTTAGTGTGATGATTAAATATTTAGCAAAAATGCATGTAGTTATGGTGGTGGCTAGAATAGAAAAAGAGTGTAAATAATATGGCTAAACTTAGTTCATAATGGAGCTTGCATTCAAGCTCACATAAACAAAAAAACAAATCTACATTAGTCCAGCCTTTCTTGTCACTCCAGTTCAATCATATTGAAAACACTCTGGTGCGTGCAGGTCAACAAGTAAGAATAGCAGCACCACATACCTCGTCAGTACCATCATTGGTAAAATCCGCAAGTGTTAATGCAGACACAACATCTCCAGTCACCTGGAAAAAGTTCACAATGCTTTGATGAAAAATACTTGGCAAATTAATTCAACTTTTAGGTTAGAACCACTTTCTACAATAATTTTTCACTAATACCACTGCTCAGTACCACTAATTAAATAAAGTATTAATTCCATACCAACACCACCTGGCTTATACTTGGTTTTAATGATTCAAATGTTAAGTTTGCTCCACAATTAACTTCTGCTAACATCACTGTAAACAAATCCTTTTTATAATAAAAAAATGAACTGATGTTTCAGAAGGCATGTGCTGATTAGGAGATCTGATGAAAATCTAGTAGCAAGCATCGTACTGTCCAAAACTGATCTTCTCCGGCAGCATCAAACCCTTGCAATGTGCAGTTTCCACCAGCAACCACCAAAGGACTTTCAGTGTTAGCTAATTTCCCAATAACCAAACTGTTGACACCATCTGGAATCTGGTAATAACACACAGGCACAAAAAAAAACTGATTGTCAAAAATATAAGCTTTTAATATTTGATGCAAATATATATATTTTTTTAAACTATGTAGTTTTCATTGAAAATAGCTTGGCGTCATAGTGCTTTTTGAATAAGCTGACTAAACACACTTCCAACATTATTCAAACAATATGAGATATCTTTACATCTGCATCAGATTTATAGATGAACAGTTTTCACCTTAGCAATTTTCACTCTCCACATGCAAACTAACAGAATCTCATTAAGTGAGTTCAAGGTGAGCTTACTGAGAAGAATTTTCAGAATTCATCAGTTTTTTGCCCAGTGACATTTAAAGACTATAGGCCATTGCGTGCAAATGAAGAATCACTAACAGTGCTATGTACTAAACTGTTCAGAACAGCAGTAAATTGTATTAAATCACTGAAAAAGTTGTAATTAAAATAAAAGTACAAAATATTCTTAACATGGCATTTTTTACACTCATGCATGAGGAGTTTCCTACAGAAGAGTAGTATTCTCTCTACAATAAAGGATAGGATTTTATTTACTGATAATAGCTATAAAACTCAAAATGTTCAACCTAGAACATGAATTTCCTTTGTCTATCCCATAAATCCTATTCAACATGAAATGACTATTTTCAGGTGAAACAAATCACGCAAACAGTACACAGTAGTATTTTTACAAAGCTAACTTGCCTCTTTATAAAACAAGTCTTTGTTGTCATGTACGTCATAAGCAAGAAGATTTGTTTGTGTGCCAATACACAGAATATCACGGCTGCTGGTGCTGTCAAGGCGTCCAGCACACAATGCAGTGACAGACTGGTTGATGCTTAGAAGACTTATGTCAGAGTCATGCACAGCTAATCGCCCTCCAGCAATAGCTGGACTGTGAGGATTATGAATAAAGACCTGAAAAAGTGTGCAATTATGATAACACAAAATTAGCACAAGTCAGTTTAAGCAGTACCTCTGACAGACAAATTTCATTGGAAAATTTTATCTTTTCACAAAAGCAATTGTTATTTATTATCAGCATATGAAAACATTGACCAACCATAAGAATAACCATAAGAATAATAAGAAGAGATTTAAATGAAGCAAGATTTTGTGATAAGTTTATATGAAAATTTAAAAAGGTATTCAGCATTGCAATCATGGTTGATAAAAATCATAATTTAATCAACAATCGTTTTGATTTAAATCGCATTTTTCATTTAAATCAGATATTTTTGATTTGTATATCATTTTTTTAATTTAATGTGTACAGTGGACGTTGACCACCTAACACTTGTAATTTTTTTTTTTTTGAAGAGTTTTTTATATAATTTTTGTGTTTTGTTTCTTCAAGTTCAACAACTAGAAACAGCTGAACTTTCTTTGTGCTTATGCAATATCCTTAAGGCAAATCAGTTCATAACACTAGTACTGGTATACAAAACGAAATATTTATTGAGATGACAATATTCAAACCACCAGTTTATCAAATTCACACTGACACTTACGGCACATTAAAAAGCTTGTACATAAATACAAGCTTGACAGCTTTTTTTTGGTGCAAAGTCTGTTGTTACAATTAATCATTGTAATGCAGCTTGCACTAGTTTAGCGTTTGTAAAAGTTTAACTCACATGCATAAAATGGTAAAAACCTGTAATATATTTGTTATTATGAATCAAAAATTTGTTCTGAAACTACTATCCCTACAGTCAACAGCCTACATCTTTGATGGAATTTAGATGCAACTTTTACCTTATGCTAGTCTGCACATTCAAGCTTTGGCATTCTAATAGTTCTGACTTCTATATCTACAAGGGTTAGTGATTTAAGTCTACATCTCATTTTTGCAGCTAGAAGAATCTGTGACCTCACAGAAGCTATGACTTAAAAAACTGTAGTTGCTTTTAACTTGTGTCATCATAAGAACTATCTGTCTTCTATACTAATATAAGTGAAAACCTATTAGAATGTCAATTGTCATAGAAATCACAAAAAGCTTCAAAATTGCATATGATTTTTGCTTGATTTGTTTCATTGCATGGCTTGATTCAAATCAAGATTTAATCAAATGGTTTAAATCAATCAACCCTGCTTGCAATTCCAGGTTTAATGGATGAAATGAAGTACATTTATAAAGGATGGGTTCAAGCAATTCAGACTGTAAACATATATCAATTTAAATTTTGTTATCTGATAGAACAACATTGCAAGTAAACTAACATCCCTTAATTAATCATGGAATGCCAGGCACATTTATTGCACAGCATAAATTTTGCAAAATTATTGTGAAGGTAAGCCTGAACTAGCTTTCTAACAAATGTAATTTCTTGAGATAGATTGGTACATAGCAATAACATATTATTACTAGGGTAAAAGAGAGAAAAGAAAACAAGGTTGCTCCTATTTTTTGTGTGGAAGTAGTGATACAGCGTTTAAGGAATTATCTTTTGGCGTGACATATAGCATAATACTTTTGTATTAGCACTTTAACATCAATTATATCAGGGATTTTTTAAGTGTTTTAGGGACTTGAAAATCGGGTCCCTAGAATCAGATAAAATTATCATCAGGTAGAAACAGAGAAAATTATCATCGGGTTGAATTGAAAATCGGGTCCCTAGAATCAGAGAAAATTATCATCGGGTCCCTAGAATCAGAGAAATTAGGTCCCTACAGGTCCATACCAAGTACCTAAAATTTTCCTTGAAAAAAACGTGATCATACAAAACTTTCAACAAAAAAGGTTTTCCCCTGTTTTGACCATAGCAAGGTTTGTCTTTTATATAAATCCTTACCTATATCTTTAGTGCTATGCTATTGTATATTATTACAAGCCCACATTAACACCTTTAGAGTCGGCCAAGTTTTACTTTAACAGGGTATAATTTGCCAATATTGGCCAAGTCTTTGCAACTCCATAACTCATCAGTCGATTATGCTAGAGAGCTTTTCAAACCCTCAAAAGACTTGGCGAGTCTTTTAGTTCGTAATGAAAAATAAAGGTTTTCGGCCTTTTTTTGTGGGTGATGTGATAAGTAGTGTAGGTTTTTGGCCATTTTGGCTCAGGTTACCTGCCCCCGGGCCCAACCATCAGATGGAAGTATTTCACTCAAGTTTTTAATGGAAGCTAGGCTAAAATGTTAGTCTTCTGAGCTTTTGACTAGCTTTCTATCATTTCTGGTTCAAAAGTTGTGGCCAATAAACATAAAATTTATAATTTTACCAAAAATTAATAATTTTACAAAAATTGGTAATTACCCTAACTCATTGTTTATAAGCTATACTTTATGAAGTAATTAGTCAACCTTTCTTAAGAAATGTAATATTAACAATTAACTTGGAAAAATTTAAGCAATGAATGAAAGTTACTTCATAAAGTATAGCTTATAAAGAAATTAATTACTTGCCTGAATCTACCACATTAGTTAAGAATAAAACATTTTAAAAATCCTTTAATACAACAAAAATTATTATCTGACATATTTACTCAAATTAGTTTTTAACTATATTTAAGCTTATCATCATAAACAAACCAATAAATATTCAAAGCATTATCTGAAAAGGAACTTGTCTTTATGACATATATATCACATTAATTGAACATCAAAAACAATATAAAATAAAGCCAAAGATAAAAAATAATCCATCTCTGTCAAAATTTTGCAGAAACACACTTCATACAGCAAGCTAGTTACATAATTTTTTTAAAGAGTATTGTGGTCACTGTGTTTTTCTCTATGTAAATTTGAAGATACTTTTAAATTGATGAACACAATACAATCATAAGGCCAGCTCATCAGAAGTTATGAGGTATTAACACTCAGAAAAGAAAAAAAATATGCTGACTAATAGACTGAAATAAAATAGGAAGTAGCTAGGGAATTGCCCCGCATGACTCGGTTCGAATAAAGCAGTCAGTTTGTCACTCAAGCGGCATCGACCTAGTAGCGTAACAGTTATGTTTCAACTCTGCCATGCCAATGGTTGTGGGTTTGCCTCTCATCCTGACACCCTGTGTTTTTGTAATAGTTGCTGCTTGCATGTTTCAACTCGTGGGACCAGTTTTTCTTTATACTTTTTTCAAAACTTTCCTAACTTTTGTTTTAGGGGTTAGCGTTAGGTTAGTGTTAGCTTAGATTTAGCTTAGTATTAACTTAGCATTGGGTTAGGGCTAGGTTAGCGTTAGGTTAACAGTAGGTTAGCGCTACGGTTAGGGTTAAGATTTGGTTTAGGCAGTGACTACAGATACACCTGGCCTGGCGCAATTCAAATAAAAGAGTCAGTTTGTCATTCAAATGGAATGGATCTTGTAGCCTAAAGGTCATGCGTTGTGGCTGATATGGCAATGGTTTTGGGTTTGACTCTCACCTTGCCGTCTTTCGTTTGTTTTTTTTCTTTGCTTTTTTTCAGGCTAAGGTGTTACGTTTAGGGGTTAGTGTTAGGTTAGGGCTATGGTTAAGGCAAAAGGTTAAGGTTAGGTTTAGGCTTTATCTTTTACGTTCAGTTCATTTCTACCAAGCCCACTATACTCTCGTCATGCGTTACTATTACATCACAGGTGGCGTATGAAGAAGTTTTCAAATTTCAAGATACACAGGCGTATCTATAGCCACTGCCTTAGGTTTACTTTATGCGCTTGCTATGTTTCTACCAAGCTTACTGCATTCTCGTTGTGCATTACTGTCACGTTACAAGAAGTGGTCGAATAACGAGTCAAATTTAAAGATCCATGGGCAGTTCTGTAGCGACTGCCTAAAAAACATATACCGGCAAAAATTTTTTTACGGAAGTGGCTACTGAACCACGTTGCATGACGCGGTTAAAATATAATGCTAAGTTTGTCAGTCAGGCGGCACAGACGTGGTAGCATAAAAGTAGTGTTTACGTCTGCCCATGCTTTTTGGTTTGGCTCTCACTTTAGCGACTTTCTTTTTGGTAGTAGTGGTCGCGCATTTCAGTTCACGGGACCACGTTTTCTTTACTTTTAAAAAAGTTTCTAAAGTTTAGGTTTAGTGATTATGTTTAGGGGTTAGCGTTAAGGTTACGGTTAGTGTTACGGAGTAGGATTACTTACGGTTAGGATTTACCTTTTGCATTTAGTACGTTTCTTCCAAGCTACTACACTCTCGTCATGCGTTACTATCACATTTTACAGGGTGCGGTTGAATAAAGTTTCAAATACGAAGAACCACAGGTGGTTCTGCAGCTACTGCCTTTTTTTAAACAATATGTCACGTCTCTAAGCATATGACATTATGAAAATGCATTTATTTAGGATGAAACATTGTAATGAAAATTGGGCCTTATTTAGCATAAACAAATAATCTCATAACCCATGTTTAAAACGTCATTTCAAGAAAAGAACTTCATGAAACAGAAATATCTGAGCAACAGCTGAAGTCCTGAGAAAAGAATTCTTCATCATTAAATTGGAAAATTTTTCAATTTTGCAAACCTGATTAACTCAAAAAGGTAATTGACATTATAACAAGATACCTCATATGTTTTCCTTAATCATATATATAACCAAACCGTTTAAGAGGTGCATCAACAAATCTAATCTTACCTTGGAAGCTGTGGTACCACATGTTAGACAAGGATGCAATCCATCATATTTTCCCACAGTGACCATTCGAGGATGGATTTTATGTTTTATCTTCAGTGTAAATATAGGAACCAACATTTTAAACGTAACTTACTTTGCAAATACAACTTTAGGTCTAAATGGAAACAAAGTGCAGTGGAGTTGCTAACATTAGGTAGGAATCACACCTTGCAGTGTTGCACATTTTGCAGCGCAAGAGAATTACAGTGGATGTTCCTCATTCCTGGCTAAGAAAGCGGCAGTCAAGCACAACCGTTAAATCAAGCTGATGGCGAGAACCTCACTACCTCAGTGGCAGTGATGAACGGATTCAGGATTTTCAAATCCAAATGCAATCCGACAATTTCATTTCAAAATGCAATCCAAATCCAAATCCGATAAACTTCCAGTTTCAAAATCCAAATCCTGTTTAAATCCAAAATTTTATCAATCTTGTTCTCACAAAGGCAAAACAATTCTACTAAAGACAAAATAAATAGATAAATTATTTTGCCATTACGTTCTCATTTATACTAATGTCAACTAACTAACAATTGGTTCCTTATTGCACGATGGCTCTTTGCATTGTTTCTCTTTATTAGCTGAGTCACATGAAACAAGAAACCAATCAATCAATCCAAAATGGTGTTTGCCTCATGAGACAAAAAAGACAATACCAAAAAATAACTTGGAAACTAACGCAAATTAGCTTATGCTCAATCTTCGGATCACAGCACTATAGCAATGGACATTTTGAAGACTCCATGGCAAGCACAATTAGCATCAAATGCAATGAAAAGCACAGTTACAAAGTGTAAGAAACAAATTACCAGGAACAAAATACAGCACAAGTGAATCATTAGCACTAAGCTACAGAAAAACATTATAATGATCAAGGGTCAAGAAAAGAGGTGGAATCAATGAAAGTCACACAAATTCCCCTACTTTGATGACATGATGCATAAGAGAACAGGTTTGTACCTTGCATCACTGCATAGTGTAGCAGTCACGCTAGCGCAGGGTTCCCAACCTTTATCTTACCATAAACCTCTTCAGCATTCCGACAGATGAGCATGCACCCCTACAGAATTTCAACAGATAAGCATGTACCCCTTCAGAATTTCGACAGATAAGCATGTACCCCTTAGATTTCTTATGACACAATAATTTATGATTATTCATAATATATATATTTATCAACAAGCATATAATGACTTTTGATAATAATATTAACTGATATATGTATAAATATTTGGAAATAAACAATATGTAAATACATTTATATCTTTTACTGCTAACCTTTAATGTACTCCTTCGGATAGGAAAATATACTCCTGAGGGTACATGTACCCCAGGTTAGGAACCCCTGCACTAGCGCGACCGCTACATGTAAGCAAAATTGTCCAAAGCGAGGAGAAGGGAAAGAATAAGCAAAGCGGCACTTAAAAGCGCCTTCCATGCATATGGAAGTCAGAGCTCTCTTTGGCCGAAACATATAGCATGCTGACGGCACCAACAACTGCGTAAGTTAGTGCCATCGAGGTTTCTGGGTTCAATCCCACACAGAAGGTGTGCGAATACAACCGGGTTGCACATGCTTCAATAGTATGTGATCCAACAAATACAAACAAGATGTACAATTTCGACGGATGTGAGAAACAACACTGAAGCAAACTTACAGGTGAAATCCAGAAGGCCTAATCTACAGCTCCGAAACAGAAGTGAAAGTTGTGAAGAAGTTCAAAACAAGAACATCCAATCCAAATCCGGTTAACCAGATGTTATAAAATCCAAATCCATTACAAAGCTGAAAATCCGCCGGATTTAAATCCAAGTCCATGTTCATCTTCTGGCCAGAGGTTTGTCAGAGTCACTTCTACAGGTTCCGACTCCGCTCCGCTCCTGATCTAAAATTTTGGAATCCGAGTCACTTCTTCAGACTCCGACTCCGCTCCTGTTCTAAAATTTTTAAATCCGGATCCGGAAATTTTTCAAATTTGAGAATCCGACTCCTATTCAGACTCCGGCTACAATCGATCCAACCAAAATTTACTCTTGTTTTTGTTGAAGAAATGACCACGCCGCCTCCTGCTACTGCAGAAATTGACAAGTGACTCTGGGTCCGCTTTTTCACAAAATTTTGACTCCGGATCCGGGTCCGAAAGAAAAACGCAGAATCCTGCCGAAGTCGACACCGGCATTGCAGGTTCATGGCTACCCCTGTTTCTGGCTTGCTTATGGTTTTTGCCCTGAGCTCTACTCTAGGGCTCTCACAAATGCAACTCCAAAAATCCCAAAAATATCACCAAAAAACTCCCTATTTTACATAAAAAATCTATAAATCTGTGATGGTGCAGCATAAAATCGGAGCGCCATGATAAGTGTATAAATAGAACCAAACATGATTTGCAAAATAAGCTGAAATGATTCATTTTACACATTTTCAAACTTTTCCGAAATCTCTAAATCCCTAAAAAGAGTTGAAATTCCGATCTAGGGCAGGCCCAAAGGGTGTGCAGGGGGGATTCGCCCCCGTTGCAAAATTTTCCGCCACCCCTGGGAAAATGTGTAAAGACATAATTAAAATTATTGGACATAGTTTAAAAGGTTTTGCGCCCTTCTCAGAAAACTCTTCGCCCCCCATGGTGTCCCAAGCTGGTTATGGGCCTGATCCAGGGACAAAATCCCTAAAAGAGAGAGCACTAGCGTACTCTACCCGATCAGTGATTTTTCAACCATTTCATGGTCACTGACCCGATTTAGAACCTGACAAGCAGTGATGGAGTCTTGATAGGCATTTTTGCGAGTTTCGGTCTCGAAGATTTCTGGCTTTGTCTCGGTCTTGGTCTCAAAGGCCACAGGTTTCGGCTTCAAGTCTGTTTTCTTGAGACCTGGAATACTCCAAAGGTTTGGCTTAGTGAACCTTTTGAAATTCAACCTGTTTCTTTCTGCTGCCTTCAGGTGAGGTAAAACCAAAAAAGGTAAGAAAATGCCAGAAATTCCAAAAAAATCAGCTTGGAAGTGGTGTTCACATATTCTGACATATTTTATAAAATTTTCGGTAAAACTGACAAAGTCTTGAGTTTCGGTCTCGAACTTTCAAGTCTCTGTTTTGGATTTTATGACATCTCGATCTCGAAGCTTTAACCAAGTCTGTCTCGGAGGTTACAGCCTCGACTACATCACTGCTGACTAGACCAGGACTGGTTAAATCGCTAAGCTCCACATATAGGCCTAAGCACAACGCTTTCCGAATAATCATTGGCATGCTGCTAGACCGCAAGCTCTTTTATTCCCAGCATCAATTCAAACAATATCATACCCAAAGGACCATCGGTACTGAGTCAGGTTCAACAAAGAAAATATTGTGGAGATTAACGAGCGTAAGAACAATTGTAAAAACTTATGCTGATGAATAAGGTAAAATGCTGTAAATGTCATGGACAATTAATTATAAATTATCATGTCATTGTTCATTTTTTTCAACGTGTTTTGAACTTTACAGTTTCGTGGACAATAAGCGGACTTTTCTCCGTTTTCGAGGAACGTCCTGAGAGCACTGGGGTGGACTTTACCCAGGGCAGTGGAAACACCTGCTATTTAGCCAATTATTAAGTGGTAAACGCTAAATAACAGACTGCTGCTGAAAGTAGGAACTCTCAATTTTGCCTAATTCCAGAAATTATTTTTTAAAAATCATTCGTTGAACCTTCGACAAAAAAGTGAACATCACATTGTCATAAAATATGCCAGGGATCCAGGCCCGTAACTAGAGGGCGAAGGGGTTTCTCCGCCCTGCAAAATTTTTCGTTACTCCTGGAAAATGTGTTGGACATAAGTTTAAAACTATTGGACATAGTTTAAAAAATTTGGGCCACTCTCAGAAAACTCTTCGCCCCCCTCGTGTCCCGAGCTGGCTACGGGCCAACAGGGGTCTTAACACTAAATTAACAATAAACGATAGGAGTAAAATATACCAGAGCGCAGAGTCACTTAAAATTTGGGCAGCATTTCGTTATGACAGATTTTAAACAGACATGGGGTAATCGTATTCGTCAACCGCAATCGATTACAGTTTTTTGAGTAATCGTAATCGATTGAACTGTCCAAAAATGAAATGTAATCGTATTCGATTACATGGCCAGTTTAATCGTAATCGACGCTTACTTTCACGATTAAACTTGGAAATCTTCACCCTGCATCACTGTGCGATGAACGGCGGTTTTGGTGGCTGGGTGTCCTCCTTAATAACAGTTTGTTGTAGTTATGTTTCAGGGGAGGCCATTTGCCCGTATATGTACATTAAATCCTGATAGTCCAACGGCAAGCACAGCGTTTGTAGCGAATTCTCGCTTTGTTCCAGCTATATAGCCTTCCTGTTGGCATTGGCGTGCAGAGGCGGGGGGCGGGGCAGGGGGCATCCAAGAGTGAAATTACAAAAATTAAAATTCTGTAACTAGATGATTTTTCCTATTGTAAGAGCAGGCCTACTAACACATGCTGCATGGATTTAATTTTTCGAAACTTATTTTTTTGTCAACATTGGTTTTTACGTATTCAAATTCCAGTAATTCTCACATCCTTCAATACCTCAATACCAGGGACCTATAGCCTAGGCTACGCTAGGTGTGCGGGGTACTTTTTCCAGCAGATCGTGCGATCAATTGAAAATCAAAAAAAGGATTTAATGATAATTATGGACGTTTAATTGATTTTCTGAGCCAAATTTCAACACTGTCCGATTTCAACTTGCTTGATTTAGCTGACTTTTTTATGCATCACTAGTGCCGTTTCGTTTTTTGATGTGGCAATCCTGGGTGTACGCCAATACAGTTGCACACCTGTGCTTGCAATATGTGCATCATTTCGAGCTTCGTCATTAATTGGCAGTTCAGGCGGATTGATCACAACGGCTCACACAAGCCCATATCTCTTTTTTTGTCCCCTCAGTGGTTGTACATAGGCCATAACAGTCACACAATAAAAAACGAAAGTTTTCTTGCGTAGTTCATGCGCATTCTCAATGCTTGTGTAGTTTAGCAAGTTTCAAACTGTCAACCCTGGGTTTCCGCTATCCCAGCCGCATAGCCTACCTTCTCTGCTCGACTGCTATTCAACGAGACATTCATGCGGCCGGATATTTCTGCAGTTGTGAACTGCTGTCTTAGCGTTGAGTGCTGTCCTAACTTGGAGCACTGATAATTTTATGCTCATTACAGTGACACATTGTACAACAAGGAGAGCCTGTAACGTTTGCAGAATTGCTGCATTTCTCTCACCCGACATTTTCACTTAATTGTTGATCAAGTCTCCAGTAATTGTCAGGCCGCGTTTTTGCCTTGTTTCGCAGGGCCGGCCTTAGCAAGTGCGGGGCCCGATTGGAAGCACTTTGGCGGGGCTCCACACAGCGACGTATGCAGAAATATTTGATACGGAATCAAGTCAAAATGATCGGAATCGTTGATGTGATAGAGAGAGGTCGGGGGCATGACCCCCAGTTTCACCTCTCCAGAAGAGACTGGAATGGACAACGCCGTAACACCCAATAAATTCATGAGTAGGCTATTACACTCAATACTTTCTCTCTGGAGCGACTGCACATCCAGAGCTAAACCGTTTGCAGTACCAGCAACAGATTCTATTTTCGACGTCGAGAATATTAGCCATGGACAATCTACCCCCACCATTTTGCAGTACTCTTTTGCATGGAAGTTAGAAACCGTGTCTCATCACTCTCGTTTCCGGCAAAAACTTCGATTGTGATTGTGGTTCTCTTTAGTCTAAATAGTCTTTAACTTTCCGACTCTTGACACCTGACCATACAGCAGGATCATTTGTTTAATCCAATGGTCCTGACAAATTTTGAACTTTCGTCCTCGTAAGCCTCATCAGATGCATTATAGCTTCCTTCTTTGTCAGACTCAACAATTTCGAAATGACTTATCTCACTTCTCGTACAAAAACTTCCACTTTGACTATCTGGCATAACATAATTAGGCTGGCTGCCTGCGTTGTCGTCATCTTCAGTGTGTCTTGGCTCATCTAGAATTTTTGCGCGTTTGCTGAGGTAGTTCTGCTAAAATACTTGTTCAACGCACTTTTCTCTTTTTCTGTTTTTGCCTTTTTGCCCTAGCTTTAGCCGTGTTTTGACTAACACTTAAAATTTTCGACCTATGTCTCTTGGCCTTTGACTCGCATGGTACTTGTTGTCTTAATTACAGAAAAATTGTATTCTAAAATAATTAGTTTAATTCTTCTGTTAAAAACAAAACGCCTGCCTATCACTTGAGTATATACGTCACACTTGCATAAATGGTTACAGCAGGGGTCTCAAACACGCGGACGGCGATGCTTTTTGAGAAATTTCGAATAATAACATTTACGTCATTTAGTTTATTCCCCGGTGTTCATTACTCACGATATGCCTAGCTATAACTCACGATAACTTTCGCAGGAAATAAGATGTAAAGCTGTTTCTATTAAGGTTCAGGTATCGCCGCTGTTGCGTCAGCGTCATAATGCAGCCCTCGGACTACTTTATTTGTCCTCATTTGGCCCTCGGAACAATTTCAGTTTGAGACCCCTGGGCAGTGGCGTGTATAAGGGAAGGCGAGCGAGGCACTTGCCTCTGGCCCCCCCTTTTTGGAGGCCCCTCTTGAGGTGTTACGCGCGTAAATTTTCCTTAGTTTTGACGAAAAACTTATTATTCACACATATAATGTACTACAAAGCAGATCATAAGTAAGTAGGCCTACTCTGATTTCAAAGGGGCCCCCTACAGAAACTGTACTGTGCAGGTACTTTGCTTTGAAAGGGGCCCCCAACAGCAACTGCAATTTGAAGGTACTCTGCTTTCAAAGA
>JGI24158J21664_10001639_pt1 | contig 25686 bp, 22 predicted proteins | sample Ectturendosymbi3_FD_21664 | JGI IMG/M metagenome (IMG submission 21664) | reverse complement strand
TGAAACGTGGTTGTGACCCCCTGAAACGTGGTTGTGACCCCCTGAAATGTGGTTGTGACCCCCTGAAATGTGGTTGTGACCCCCTGAAACGTGGTTGTGACCCCCTGAAATGTGGTTGTGACCCGCTGAAACGCGCACGCGAACCTTTGAAATCCCGTTGGTGCTGATGTTGCAATGCTGACCTTGATCCGGTTGCTCGTGAAAGCTGCGCAAAGGAAGCCTGGTTGCCAGTTTGTTTGTTTTTTGTATATTGTCACAAATCCGCACCAACAAACTTTGCGTCATCGCTAGCTGCCGTTTGCAGTTGATTACGTCGTTCGTTAGAAATGCTTGAAGTTCTTAAATGTTGGTTTCCGTGTGTGACTTCAGCATTAGCAGCGTTTCGGAAAGAGCTACTTTCTCATCTTGCGTTGAAACCGGTCGTACTGGTTGGGCGTAAAAATTTGTACAGCGCCGTAGACAGTGGCGTAACTACAGGTTTGAGCCAGAGGGGGAAAACTTAGCTGAAGGGGGCCCACTAGTCAACACTCAGAAATAAATTGAGAAATGATGGTGAATCCAGGTGTGGATGTCTATACTAAAACCTGAAATCACCGGAAAACAACCGAAAAACTTGCAAAAAAACGGACAAAGACACTAACGTACTGCAAACCAAAAGAAAACGAAACACCGAAATATACTAAGTGGGGCCCGGTTTTTAGATTTAGTTTGCCAGGGGGGGAGCAGTTCGCGCCCCTGCCCTTCCGTTACGCCACTGGCCGTAGATACCGCTTACGATGTTTGTGACGTGTACAATAATCTCTACCTCGATGCGAAATCTGCAGCGGGAGAAGAGCAATGGCCCATGACGGACCGGAGCTACGGCAAAGGACCGAACAGCATCAGCCCCGACGTGGACGACCTCATGCAACGGACCGAGAGCGGTTCGGGGGGGAGCAGCCGGGGGGGCGGCAGCTCGAACAGCAGCGAAGCGAACGACCGGTCGCGTCCGCACTCGTCGTCTCCGCGCACCCAGGACGCGGCCGGCGGAGGCCAGGGGCCGGTGACCTTCTCTTCGCGAACCATGAGCGATTTGTCGGACACGCTGTCCGGGTCTTCGCTGGATGCGAGGAACGGGCCTTCGTTGGATGCGAGGAACGTGAAAGGTCACGACGAGGGCAAGAAGAAGACGGGCGACGCTTCCGAAAAGAGCGTCGCTTGGAACATCCCGGAGCGTGACGACGGCGGTGACGTCGTGGACGTTGCCAAGCGACCGGAAAGTCCCGACGACTCGCGCCGTTTGGTAGTAATGGACTTGGACGAGCATATCAACACGATCAAGCGAAGTCCCTACAAGCGAGCGAAGGAACAGTCGAAAGCGTCCGGCCACGATTCCGACACGACGCCGACGCACCGACCCCCTCCGTCGCGGGCCTGGGACGAGAAGCCGCCCGAGTGCAGCACGCCGGCGCCGCTGCCGGACGGCGGGCGCGCTAACGGCGAAACGTCGATGTCCAACCACGCCTCGTCGTCCGCCTTCCTCCCATTCAAGACCGACCTGGCGTCGAACGCGCGCGAAGTTCTGCAGGTTTTCGATCCGCTGCTTTCCGGCGGCAAGCCGCGAGAAAACGGAGACCTCGTTGGCGGTGCGTTCGCGTTGTGACGCGTGCAAATTCGCTTTGTGACGCATGTTAATTCGCATTGTGACGCATGCAAATTCGCTCTCAGTGCGCTGTAGCGGTATAGCGGACCCGTAAAAGAAATAGTTTTGACGATGCATCAAACCATCAACATGGCGACTTGTGTGGAAAAAGGAAGAGCCAACTTCCCCCCCCCCCCGTTAGGATGCTTAGCGTGTTATCACGTCATCTTCTACTCAGGGTTGACGCAGTGATTCTCAACGTGGACCACCTGGAATTTCTAGTAGCCCGCAGATAGTTCCATTGTAAATCCCCCCCGATAAAGCGTTCACTGACTTAAGTGCAATACAGTTTCGACTAGTTGTTCATGAGGTGTCAACACAGCAAAGTGGTCCACGGATATTTTCTTGAAAAGATGGTCCGTGGGCAAAAAAAGATTTAGAACCACTGCGTTAACGGGACACTGCGAGAACATGTACTTAAGCTACTGCGACAAGACTAAAAGTTCTCTTTACTATTTGCAATGTGTTTTTCGTTCGCTGTTATAATTGACCCTGGTATCGCACGAAAGCAATTTTCGACTGCGAGAAATAATCAGTCGTGAAAAGCGTGTTCGACATCATGGGAGGCGCTGCGGTCTGTTCCGCATGGCTGCGTGACACATTCGCCGACGTAACTGACCTACCTTAGGCTGTGCATGGACTTGCTCGCTCTCGGCGACCAGCTGTTGCTGTTAAAGTTACATCGCGTTGAAATAATGACAAAAGTAGTTGGTTCGTGCAGCTGGTAACTGATGACGGTGTTTCGCAGGTGATGGTATCAACCACGCTAAACCGGTTGAAGCCGGATCGAGCCAGTCAACCGTCCCACTGTTGACTAGCCCGAATGTCGAAGAACAAAAAGGTTTGTCTTCTTTTTTTAAGAAAGCAGCGAGAAAACCGTGACTTCGTCGTGATTATTGATATCACTTGATTTTTATCGTAAATACTGTTTTGAAACCATAAATGAAAAGAGCTGCCTAGCCATTGTCATGGCGATTATCAGAGTAGGCGTCGCAGCAAAATGTTTCTCTACTCTACCGGTCACTTTGGTGCTTGTTTCAGCCAAAGCCAGCGCTTCGTTCGAATCGAATGCAGCCACGCTGCCTTCACCCCTTGGCTACGACAGGAAAGTCAAAGAAACCCCTCGACTGAGTCAGACCAAATTCGCGTCAGTGGAGATGGTGAGTGACCAGCAACCTGGAAACTGTCACAGCTGTGCTGTCGGTTTGCGACAAAAGACGTAGTCGTTTGTCACTTTTCTTTCAGCCCAAGTGCACTTGTATAGGTTTGAACTTTCCATTTAAGTTGTCTTTCTTGTGTCTTCTGCTTCAGACCGACTAAAAGTTTTGCCTGGTGAGATACAAAGCGTATTTTCCGGCAACAAACTGACGAACTTTGCCGACAGCTAATCTTTATATGCACTTTTTTGCAAACCAAACGACATTGAATCGCGTAATCGACCGCTGGAAAACTGAACCGATTTTTGTTAAAGCGAGACATCTGCTCATAGCGAAAGTTTGAAAATAGGACGTGACAACGTGAGTCGCATGGGAGGCATACAAGCTGTGTCCATGACAACGATGCTTCACGCGCAGGTTCACACTGAACCGCTGCGACTTACAGGGTCTTCAGCGCAGTTTTTCTGTTCATAGGCAACATTTTAAAACGAAGCAAACCTCGTTTTTGATTCGACACTTGCATCGAACCCTGAGAGAAATCGGAGTAAAAGCGTACATCCGTTATCCCGGTTATTCACTGGGTCTGGCACAGCTTGTGAAGAGGAACCTTGATATTTACTCTGTCAGCAGCGGAGTAGAAAGTTGGCGAACCTGAAATCGTGAAGTATTGCTTGACAAGTCGTGACTGCGGAAGCCTGGGGTGTTTTTCGGTCACAGGCCGAACGTTTTTGAAATGACCGAAAAAAATTAAGTCATTTCGGTCAGAATGTCTGAAAATATAGGCTGAAAACATTGTTACGGCGAGTTTTAATGCAACTGTGAGACAAACGACCAAAATGTCTCAGTGAAAAAAGCAGGCGCAAGCGAGTAGTTGCTCCACGCTTGGCGTACGTTTCGATTCTCTGACACGCGTGCGCTTTCGCAGGATGGTAACGAACAATCGCCGCGATCCTCCACCTCAGCGGGCAGCGTGCGCATCGACCGCAAGAAGTCCTGGTGGAAGCGACCGAACTTCGGGAGGAAGAAGACCACCTCCAAATATGGCAGTGCCGTCGAATCGACGAGCCCAGTGAACGGCCCGATCCCAAAACCAGAAACCAGTTTCGAATGTGAGTTCCGTAAGTTGTTTTAAAGTTGAATGGATGATTTTACTGAAAAAAGATTGTGTGCCGTCGTAAAAACTGCAGTCATGTCGTTTACTCCCTCGTTTTTCTCCTCTTTCTCTGGTACACGTAGTTTTCTCTCTCTTTTTCTCTTCTGCGCATACTTTTTTCTTATCTCTCTCTCTTGTGTGAGTAGTCCTTTCCTTCTTTTCTGTGAGTAGATTTTTCTTTGCTCTCTTATGCGCGTATTTTTTTCTTCTCTCTCTTTCGTGTGTTTGCATCTGGTCCACAACACTGCAGTTCAGAAGGTGGCCGTGCGAAGTCCTTCACAGTTAACAACATGCGCGCTTTTTGATTTTCAGATCAAATGTCAGACGACAGCGGCTTGAGCCAATCTGTATCAGACAACTCAGCACAGGTCAGTTCCGCTGCACGCTCGCTTCGTCGTTACGTGGAGGGTACTTGTCTCTTTGGCAGCTTTGCGGACCACTGAGCATGGAAAGGGTTTTGTCTTCGTCTAATTCGGTGGTTGGAAAGATCACAATCACAGAGTGAATTTTTCGTAGTTATCCAAATGTAATGAAAAAGTTAAACATTTTTCAATAATATAAAAAATAGCGCATTTTTAAATGCTGGAAAATAACGCAGTTTTTTCGGTCATACTTTTAAAAACCAGCTTAACCGTTCAGAAAATTGGTGAGAGTGGAGATTCAATTCTGTCTCCACTCGAGATTCAATTCTGTCTCCACTCGAGATTCGATTCTACCTCCAGTGGAGATTCGATTCTACCTCCAGTGGAGATTCAATTCTACCTCCAGTGGAGATTCAATTCTGTCTCCACTCGAGATTCAATTCTGTCTCCACTCGAGATTCGATTCTACCTCCAGTGGAGATTCGATTCTGTCTCCACTCGAGATTCGATTCTGCCTCCACTCGAGATTCGATTCTGCCTCCACTTCAGATTCGATTCTGTTTTCACGCCACCATACGAGGTCGGACCGTTGACGTCACACATCATGCAATCCAAATATGTCCCGCAAACACAGTTCAATGCCAAGGTAGAAACCGTCGCCAGAAAGTCTTTAATAGGGGGACTTTACGTCTGTGCAGGGGGTTTGACACGATAAATTTTATGAAAATTCCATTGATTATGGTGTTTCATGTTTCTTCAATTTGGGGGGCTTGGTGCTTTGTGCTTTGTTTGGGCGGCTAAGGACAATAAAGCCCCCCGTGGCGACGAGACAATGCCAAGGTTGAAACCGCCCTCCTCCACCCCCACATATTGTTCGCAGAACTCTTTGCCGGGTGACGACATCATGCGAAAGTACATGAAGAAGGTGTCAAGCCACCACCAGCAGCAGCAGACAAGCGCGGACGGCGGCGACCTCGGCGATTCGCCAGAATCGCACAAGTACGTATAATGTTGNAACGANTAGGTCTTCGTAGAGGTTTCAGAATGACCGAGGAGCTCCCCACATGTGATGTGCTGGTGCATGAATGAGGCCGTTGAGCGAAATAGCTTAGTGTTGGCGAATTACTATTTTGCATTTTCGGAAGTTGTCACTTCTTTCAAATGTCTCCATAGGGCAAATCTGCACTGAGGACCAGCCAGGTGCAAATCTTTGTGTCTTTTATTACGTCCAGGGGTCACTGTGCGGGGCTTCAAACAAAGGAATACCCTTGGCCTGTCCTCAGCGCAGACGGGCCTTCACGTAACAGGTTTACATTTTTGATTTGCCTGTTTCGTTTCTCGAAGAAAAACCGTAAACAGGGTTCATGCGGCGTCTGGAAAAGTGTTGAAAAATTTGGTCATTTTCCAGTCTGGAGAAAATTTTTGTTTTAGTCTGTTGGTTTGGAACAAGGAAATAATTTATCCGGACTTGATCTTTTGACATGCATTCTGATATCACGTTATTCTGATGCTTCTGACAAGATGGATAATTATTTTTACTTTCGTCGTGTTAACTATTATAATGCCTGTATTTGACCTGGGTATGTCATTCGGAAAAGCTAAGCCTGGAAAAATCCTGGAACAGTGGTTCTTAACCTTTCTCTACCACGCCTCCCTTAAGTAATTGTCCTTTGTTCCAAGCCCCGCTGACTTTAAATAAGTTTCAAAAACAAATGTATTTATTGATGAATTATTGATCAAAGTTTCCATGTTGCAGAGCGTGTAAGCGCTCGCGCACCCCCACCCCCTGGAAATTTATTGACGCCCCCCTGTGGAGGTGTGCCCACCGGTTAAGAACCACTGTCTATTCCTGCTTCAACGCCCCTGTTAATGCTAGTGACAAACTTGCATTGTTCGCAGCCTTAGCGAAACGACGGTCACGACCGCGCGCTCCCCCCTCAGCGACAGCACCGTCGCCGCCTCGTCGCAAGCGGACGCCTCGTCGTCGACCGCGTCGGTCAACGACTGGCGAGCGTCGTCTAGCGGACTGGTCGCACTCAAACCGGAAGACACGTTCCGGCGCTCTGACGCGGAACTGCGAAAGGACACCACGCGGAAGCTCAGGATCGTTCTCGCGTCCACTCGACCGCGCGCCGACGTGCTTTCGCCTCTCGCGCACTACACCTTGCCGTCGCATGGCTTCCTTTTCGCCAACAGTCCGTCGCAGCAGCTCTTGCAAAGCCACGCGAACAGGTTGACCGAGAATGCGAGGTGAGTCTGATCTCCTAGAAGGGTTTTATTGTCGGGCAGCGTGTAACAAGGGCGTCAGTGGCGTAACTGGCTGGGGGGCAGAGGGGCGAATCGCCCCCCTTGGCAAACTAAATGTAAAAACCGGGCCTCCACTTAGCTTATATTCCGGTACTGTTATACTTTGGTTTACAGTAAGTTGTTTTTTTGCGTTTTCGTAGTATTTTCCGGTGATTTAGGCTTTCAGTATAGCCATCCTCATCCAGATTCACCATCATTTTCAAGCTTGTTTCTGAGTTTTGGCTAGTGGGCCCCCTTCAGCTAAGTTTCGCCCTCCCCTAGCTCAAACCTCTAGTTACGCCACTGAAGGTAAGGTCTTTTAATGCACACGGAATCGTCTCAGAGATTCTTACCTTTGCATGCTGTGAGAATATGAGCTGATGATGCCTCCCTAGTAAGCGAAATACTTATACTCTGTCAGATATTATTGTCTGGATCTTAGCTGGGAAAGGATTCCTTTCGGTAGCTTTAGATTCCTGTCCTTGGAAATTTTGGAGGTTAAACTTGCATTTAAGAGAAATGTCACCTTTGGCTGTCTCCTCTCCTGTGACAACGCGTTTCTGCTTTTGGCCAGAACAGGCCGCTGACCGCTTCGACTGGTTTTAGTTAGTTCGGGAAAGCGCAGTTGCACAGAAAACATCTTCCAAACCGTTGCTGAACACAAGCGCACCTGTGCGCAGATATACGCCGTGCCCTCGAGTTGCCCGCATGCAGTTTTTTCGAAAGTTTGGCCTTACTGACCGTGCAAAAGACATTTTGAGCTACCTCAAATATTTTATCTGAATACCGAGATGGTTGTAAAGCGAGTGTATTTTGATGGTGTTAGAAAAGCGGGTTTTTACTGTACTTTGAGAGACCGTTGGAAAAATTTGAAAGACCGTTTCAGTCTCTCAAAACACCTTAAAAACACTGCCGCATGTATGCGAGTTTTAAGGTCCGACAAGTTTCAACTTCACCAGGCAGTCAATCGGCACCCCTTCACAACTCACCCCACCCCCTCCCCGTTGTTTTCAGGATCAACGACACCCTCCTCACCTTCCTCCGTTCGCAACGCGCGGAGGCGCTCTTGCTCCAGGACGACTCGCGCATTGCTCAGCTCGACGAAGCGACGCGCGGCGTTGAAGCGCTCGGGGAGGCCGGATGCCATACTGTGATCCAGGTACTGGTGCGCTTCATCAACCAGTCAGTCTATAATAACAGACGAATGGAGCCGCGATCAGGACTGTGTGAACCAAAAATTTTTAGATGGTGGACCCGGAGCCTGAAATTTGGGTTCCGGTTCCACAAACATAGTTCTTAAGGCAAGCGAGTCATACAAATAATACAATGTTTTTTTCGAATATTACTTTTGTCAGTAAAGCCGGAAAGTGCTGCGAAATTTTTTTGCTTTTTCGGACCAAATTGTTCTGGAGATGGAGCCGGAGCCTGAAATTTGGGTTCCGGTTCCACAGCTCTGCCTGCGATAGCTCAGTGGTGGTGTCCACCTCTTGATTGGAAAGTTGGACGTTCGAACTACGGACACTGAGTGAATCGCCGTAGTTACGCAGTGAGCAGAAAGAAGTGTCTTGAAAAAATAACTATATTTAAGAAAATGCTCGGCTTCAGGAAGACGAGCTTATTGTCTAGTATGCACTTGACGACATTGCATCACGATGATTGGTCAATATTGAATCAGAAAACCCCGATTCAATTGGTTTCAAAATTGGCGCCCAACTTTTGTTTGTAGTCTTCGCAACATCGCGTGTTTCTCTGCGCTTTTGAATCCAGTTTTTAACAATTTCAAGTTTCTTTTACTAAATTAAAAGCAACTTTTTCACGGTTATAGCTGTGTTTTGTACCGGAATGACGTTTTTTACGAAAATTTACTTGTCCCGTTTCTTTCGTGCTTCCTGTTTGTTCCTATTTTTTAGTCAGGGTTAAACCTCATCCCACCCCTGAAACAAACCTCCACGCTCAATTTATCAAAACCGTTTCTTGCTGATTTTCCAGTTGGCCAGTCAAGGATCCGACCACTGGCCAACGAGTGGTAATATAAGGACAAAGTACAGTTCGATTTGTCGAAGCAATCAATGTTCTCTCTAAGGTGCGCAAACGCGCAGTAACCACCAGACCGTTTGCGCAAAGAAATCTCATTCTCGTGCGCTTGTAACATTCCAAAACATTGGATGAGCACGACAGCAAGAAGCTATTTTAATTAAATGTGCACCGTGTATTTTGATAAGATCTTGCACTTATTCTAATAATTCACAATATTTGTAAATCATTAACAACTCTGTTATGTCGGCCTTTGTTTTAAAAACAAACATTTGCTCAGAGTAAAATTCTCTGAGAGGGAACACTGCTAGCAATCGTTTTCTTTATTCGTGCTCATATCACTACCAAATCGATAAAGACGAGATGACAGAACTTTTGACAGGAGTAATACGAAAAATCCGGAACGTGTTCAGACGAATGCTTTCCTTTTTACTCCTCATGTTGATTCATACTGCAAATAAGAATGGTCGCCAGGAAGAAAGACTTCATTGTTTGCTGTTCAGATGAGCTTGCTCAGGCACGACTTCAATTGATTAAGAATTTTATAATTTTTCAGCTCCGCATTCCCCCCCGGATGTTTGAATTCGCTGACGTAAAGTTCATATGTTTTCGAAAATTCGCCCCTGGCGTTGCTAGTGTCGTATTCACGAAAGGTTTATCGTTCCTTTGCCATTTGTTCAACGCGCGGGTTAAAGCTTTGTGTGGCGCGATAAAGGCTTTGAACTTCTGTGTCGCCTGTTGTTGTCTCGCCGGCCGGAATATTGTCCTCTACGACAATCTTGCCGGACCCCGCTAGCTTCATCCGTGCATTCACAGAACCCTTCTTATTTGGAAAAACAAAACTTGATTTCTTCCAAAACACCGTTGTATATTTTGATCGAGCAAACGTGAGACTTTACTTACTCATCTCCGGGTTCGTTGATATCGAGTTTGAGAACCACCGATTCGACCCAAACTCTGCTTCCGTCACCGCCAAGACTCAAATCGCGCGACTTCGCACTGTGCGTTCAGCGCGCTTCTGCGGTTTTCCACCGCGCTTGCAAAATTGGTCTCTTGCACTGTTCGAGACCGAAGCATAATCAGCATCTTGTGAAGAAGCACATCAAGTTTGTGAAGAAAATCGTCGGAAACAGCATTTAGTTAAACTTCTATGTTATTTTCTCTGTACATTTCCTATTGCGCTTCATTTGCTGCGTCTATCACGTTTGCAAGTCGCAGCCACGCTCGGCTTATTCGCATCTGGAAATTGCATTGTTTTGTAACAATCAATGCATTTACGAGAGACAGACGCGCAATCACCACACAAAGCAAATCCGAAGCAATACACGAGAAAAGGAACCACACCCGGTCATTAAAGGTTGAAGGGTCACAACCTATATCACGGGATCTGTCGGTCACGTGACCTCTCGGTCGCTGAGTGTGCGTCATGAGAAAGCAACAGGGCGCTTTTTACTGCAGTTGCACAACTACAGTGAACAAGCGAACGGTTATGTTCCGCCATTAAACCTTGGGATCGCTCTCCATGCAGAACCTTTGGAGGGACTACGAGAAGCGACGTCACTACCTCGTTTACTTGTTCCGATCTAAGCAGCACTTGCTGGCGAAGCTGTCGCACATCAGTCACGTGATGGAGTGCACCAACCGTGACCGGTCGATATGCAGGTGATGTGTGCAGAGTGCTAGCGGGGAAAGCTCGAAAAAAACTTGTGGTTTACGCGGAAATGCGAGTTAAGCTGGTTATTTTCTTGTTCAATTTGGCCGCATATTGGTCTTTGCATATTGCCTTCTTGTGATCGAGGTTGCCAAAGCTTCGAAGCTTTATTTAAAGCCGATCAGTAAACATCATCCGCTGATCAGGGGTCTCAAGCAAATTGCTCCGAGAGCCAAACGAGGACTTATAAAGTGACCCGGGGGGCGCATTATGACGATGACGCAACAATGGCGGTGCCTGAACCTTACTAGAAACAGTTTTTTACATCTTATTTCCTGCGAAAGATATCGTGAGTAATAATAAGCAAATCATTTCTAGTCGTCTCTACGTTTGCTTGAAAGGTACTTGTTCACTCGCTAGCCGAACACTTTTAAACACTGGTGAATAAATTAATTAACTTAAATGTTAATATCGAAAACGTTCCAAAAAGCATCGCGGACAGCACAATATTACCCCCGCGGGCCACATGTGGGCCGCGTGTTTGAGACCCCTGCTTTAGACGGCAGTAAATCACAATGCAATCGATACCTCGCCGACATGTAAACGCGATGAGATCGATGCCAACCTTCGCGCGCGCGCAATTCTATTGCACATTCCGCGTGCTCTTGTGCCGCTCTAGCCAGTTCGGTGCGCGTTGCCTGGCAACGGCAGCCAGGACGCGCGCGTTCTGTTCTTCCTGACGATTAAAACCCGAGTTATTGCGAAAGTCACGGCCGTTGTTTTCCAGGAGGTACTTCACGGTCCAGTGCGTGCGCCACTTTCTCAAGCGGAACGAAACCACCATCGCCGAATTTCGGGACAGGATCCTTCGCTCCAGCGCCATGGACGAAAAGGTGTCGCTGGTCGACGCGTACTTGGGCGAGCTCAACGCTAAGCTGGCGGAGGAGCACACATGGGAAGGTGCGCAGTTGCTAGGTTTCCTGAAACGAGTAATCTTATATAAGAGTGTCTCCAAGACTTTGCCGTTAAGTAGATTCATGAAAATTGTCAAGGACAGTCTGGAAACTTGCTGCCGTACCAGCAGTGTTCCCTCTAAGAAAATATAATGAATATTTCACGGCCGAGTTAGCAGAGTTCTGAATGAATAAAAAAACTTAATCCTATCAAAATACGAACAAAGTGCACATTTAATTCAAATGGCTTCTTGCTTTCGTGCTTTTCCAATGTCTTGGATGTTGCAAGTGCGCGATAATGAGATTTGACTGCGCAAATGATTAAGTGATACCGAAGAGGGAGCACTGCTTACCAGCCTGCTCTCCCCAACACAAACCGCTGATGGCACTTGCCAGCACTTTTTGGCTTTACTAGTAAAAGTAATACTCGAATTTGTGGTTACTAACTAACCCGTAACTAAGTAATTTGTCCTGAAACCACTCCTCCCCATCCGCGCCGGTCATCACAGCGGCGTGTCTTGATGTGTTCAGGCATAGGGTTGGGGGGTCCTGTGTCGAGGGAGAAACTGCTGTGACGTGCCATGTGGCAATTTCCCGTCGCCCGTCAGGGACGAAATCAGGTGAGACGAAATCTAGTCACGCCGAGACCATTGTTAGCCCGAAACTGCTTCGAGATAAGGACAGGGCCCAGTGCTTTTATATACGTCGACGTGGAATTTGCACAGATTTGACAAATTCAAGTTTTGCGCTTGTTGCGTCAACAACCGATCGACCCCCGCTGCGTCCGCCGGCTTTAAACCGGTTTATGGCTGTTCGTACCAGCTCCACCCTGAGGCGCGATCTTTGCATTGGCGACGACAGCGCATTGTTGCAGTCGCCTTTCGAACAATGGAAATCCGTTCGACAAAAGTGGCATCATGTCTTTGTTCTCGTTGCCATAGCGACGCTGNCCGAAGCAAGAACCGTTTGACGTCACGGTCAAGCGGTGNGCCTGTTGGTATGCGCTGTTTCTGAGCAGCAGCTTAATATTTTTTACCGTTTCCGTGGCAACGTTTGTTTCCCTGGAAACGGCTTCGGCTTTTGCCGTGTGGCCTGTATGGAAGAAAAAAACAATTTTTGGTGCANTTTGCGATTTTTCACATTTTTTTCGTGTCGCGAAACTTGNNCCGGTGNCTCGCTTGNTCTGGAGACGATGGACAATGCTCAGAAATCCTTTGTGACGTTCCAAGGCATCGAATGCACTCCATGGTTTTGACGTTGAGTTCAAGGCCCAGCTCGAGGATATCAATGCCGTCGCCCCAACAACAGCTCGTGCAGTTGCAGCAGTGGTTTCCAACCGTTACGAACACGCCGAACCCTTATGCAGCTTTCCAAGCTTTTGCCGAACCCCGTTTTTGCCCAATATAACAGAAAGTACAAATGGGTAACTGAAATGAAATCAATCAACAGTTTGTATTTGGTTATACAGCGGTCCCACGGTTTTAGTCATGCTTCAGATGACCTTCGTCGAACCCAGCAAGGGGTTCGATCGAAAGCAGGTTAGAGCCACTGAATTGCAGGAGCTCTTGTAGTGATTGCATGGTAGAAACATAAATGATGAAAAGTGCGCCCCCTGACGAGCTCTCCGCAGAACCGTAGTGACGTTTTTATTGAGTTTGTGCTGTTTCGTCACTGCGAACTAAAAATCTTGATCGAATACGTTGACTCGACTACTGCATTGTGACGTCAACACAACTGCTGCATTGTGACGTTCAGGTGCGAGCGAGGATCATCTGGCGGAGGCGAGCGCGTGCGTGGAGCGAGCAGTGTTTACACTCATCCACAAACACGTCATGTACCCGAACGGAGACGGCGACTTGCTGAGAGACCAGTGAGTCGAAACTCGGATTTTTCGCTACGATTTTTGAACCTAGTGTTGAAGAAGCGGCATATTTGTCGCTTTCTGCAGTTCACGATTTGATTGGGTGTCGTTCGTCAAAGAAGTCCTTACTTGAAATTCTTCGCGATTTGAAGATAAACTTGCCGTGTTTCTGGTTTGTTCCAAGCATGGCCGCAACCAGCTGATATTTTCGGGGTAGGCAAAATGATTGTAATTCGTTGTTTTACTATTTTCGGGGGGGTCAAAATGACTGTAACTTCTTGTTCTACTATTTTTGGGGAGGCAAAATAATTTCAACTTGTTGTTTTACCGAATAGCTAAGCATGTTTTTGAAAACTTCAGGGAGGCGCAACTGCTCGGTTGCCCCCTCCCTGGTTGCGCGCCTGCTTCCGAGTGATTGCTGGTGCGCGAAATGACAAACACCAGGAAATGCTGTTTTGAAGTTGTCTCCGAGACGCGTCCGGTTATTCGCGCGCCTCGCACCCAAATAAGGACGTCAGACGCAGCACCCAGTTGACTAACAACAGTGCTTGACTCATTGCACTCGGGTCATCATCACCAACAACAACAACAACACCCGATTTCTCATCGATTTTCAACTCATACAGGCTCTTCCAACAGCACATTTCCCGCCTGTCGGCTGTTATCACACCGCTTCATCCCTCCCTGCTCGTGCGACGCAAGTACCTCTGCGAGAGTCCCTGGCCGTCCGCCCAGCGGCACGCGAGCGCCATCGGGGCCCACAAATCGCCCCGCGGCAAGCTGAACAGCGCCCTGCGCTGTTGCCGCGCCATAATGCACCTCCTCAAGCTCGCCGACGAGAGCGAAGCGCCCGGCGCCGACGATTTCACCCCAGTCCTCGTGTTCGTTCTAATCAAGGTAAGCGGCTTGACGCGTAACTTCTGTGCAAGCATGGGCGTCTGGGGGCAGGGGAGACCAAGCCCCCCTGCATTTTTTTCAGCAAAACAAGGTTGTTTTCTTAGTTTCGAGTGGCAAAAACAAACGTCACCACTTTTGGCCCGCTCCGGAAAAAGGCCTTTCGTCGTCCATGTGTGCAGGTCTTGCCTCCAAGCGTCACGGTCGACGAATTTGCAGGTTTTATCGATGTCGCTTGTTTGTGGCGTGGGGGGGAAAGGTTCCCCTTGCTTTTGATATTTTGCTATAAATGTTTTAGTAAAAGAATGTTTTTCCCTTAGTTTCGGAGCCTGGTAAAATGAAATTTCACCATTATTGCCCCCCCCCCTGGAAAAACTCTTTGCAACACCCGTGTGCGGTGGTGATTCTCGCGAGCAACGCACTTCTGTTAAGATCAGCACCAACTTACGTTTTAGTGTAGCGCCAAAATGTCGACGTTCGCGTATTCGTTTTTTTGGTTAAATCTCAGTAAAGAAACTTTTTAACCGTCTTTGCCGACACAGAACACATTTCCTCCTTTCAGTAGAGCGTCCCCCATCGTATGCTGTTGGTCATTGGTGCATCGGCACTGGGGCGTTTACAGTATTCCATAAAGCAGGGGATTCCAACCAGGGGTACATGTACCCCCTAGGCTGTTTTTTTTCGCTGAGACATTTCCGTCATTTTATGCTGAGACATTTTGGTCATTTGTCTCACAGTTGCATTAAAACTCGCCGTAACAGTGTTCATTAGCCTATATTTTCAGACATTCTGACCGAAATGACTTAATTTTTTCGGTCATTTCAAAAACATTTCGGCCTGTGACCGAAAAAAGCAGCCCCTAGGGGCAAATTTGCCTGACCGAAGGGGTACATTTAAGGTTAGCAATAGAAAGGAAAAATATATTTATATAATATTTGTTTCCAAATGTTTATACATATATCAACCGCAACAAATTAACTTTGAGACATAAAAACGGAGTCTACCTTTAGTTCTAAAAATCCAAAAGTTCCATTGAAATCCGGTGGATTTTTGTTATTTCACTCAAGTCTTTTTGTCATAAAATTTAGGGGCACATGCTGATCTGTCTAAATCAGGGGTGGGGAACCTGCGGCCCTTGGGGTCATTCAATATGGCCCGCATCAAAATTTTCGCCACCCAAGTTAGAACACAATGTCGCGTCAAAACGAAACTCCCTGACAAACAGGCACGTTGACAGTAAGTGAAGAGAAATCACTCGCTCCTGGATATAGTTTTCTGTCCTTAGTTCCCGTCCGAAGGTAAAGAATAGAATTTTAAGATAAAATGAATTAATTTTTGCGCCCCGCCAGCGATAATGCACAATTCATGCGGCCCGTGATAATAAACAGGTTCGACACCCCTGGTCTAAATGCTGAAGGGGGGCATGGTCAGAAATATCGTGCTCGTGAACCCCTGCCAATGAAGTATGTACAGTGTTGTACGTTCCGGAAAGTATGTCTGCTGTGGCGTCTGTCATTCCTTTGCACCCCCACCCCCTTACTGCAAGGCTCTTTTTCACGCAGGCGAACCCCCCTCATCTCTTGTCCACCGTCCAGTACGTCGACAGCTTTCTGAGCGACGCGCTGTCCGGGGAGGACGCGTACTGGTGGATGCAGTTTGCCGCCGCCACCGAGTTCATCAAGACAATCGACGAGAGGAAGTGACGTGCACGACAGCTCGAGTCAGCTCGCACAACTGCGTTTCCGCCGATTCGCCGTCTCTGATTGGCTCAGAACATGATGACGCGCGTCGCGAGGCTGTGGGTGTTTGTTTTTGCGAAAAAGCAAACGTGTCACGCATAAGTCGCGTCGTAGTTAAGTAGCTTGCGTTGCAGTTGTGAGCGAGGAATCATTTGTTTCTGAGGTGTTCGTGTTTTGACTGCTCTACGAACCTCGGCGAACTGTGTGCGGACCTCGGCGAACTGTGTGCAAACCTTTGCGTAACTGCATGAACCTAAATATGAGCTCATTGTGCAGCTTGACCTTACAAGACGTCCGTGACTGGTGGTTTCCCTGCACCGAGACAAGCAGGGCATTCTTGCGGCTGCGCTTTCGCAAAAAAATATACCGTTGTTCAACCAAACAGTCCAAACATGCGTCCGCTTAAGGATCGCTGAGAGAGACTTCTCAGCACTTACCAAGGTCTTGGCACGAGGGTGTTTCCGTTTTCGCGTTGCTGCGCAAATGACGCAGGCGATCGCGTGTGCGCATCCGCGCTCTGCAAAGCTTGTCGCCAAGCAACGGGCGTCTCGAGCGCTTTGTTCCGGTTCCGTTCATTTGCTGTTTGTCGCCGACTGGTCTTTTTGCTGTTGTCGTTGTTGCTTTGCCCGTCCTTTGCGTGGCTTCTGACGAAAGGCCACAAAACGGACATGAATCCTGTCCATAGGGAAGTTCTTCTGCGGTTTTCTTGATCGGGCGACAGAAGTTTCTCCCCGACGGACCCCGCTCGCGTTCTCGGTCACATGCCCGTAGCCACGGGGGTGTTCGGGGGCAATGCACCCCCATAGTTTTTTTGTCCCCCCCAGAATTGGATTGTGCCCGGAAAAACTTGTTTTTTAAACATACAATGAAAACAAAAATCTTGCTCCCCTAAATGTGTATTTTGCCCCCCACGAAACCTTAAAACCTGGCTACGACCCTGCTCAGTCACCGATAGACGCCGCCCTCACAAGCGACTGTCGCAAATCCGTACTTGACAGGCTTTTCGTTTTCTGTTTTTTCCAAACTCGCCGAGCAAAACGCATCGGCAGCGCGCTGTTTACTCGCGATGCGCCGATAAAAGTCTCGCAGCGCGACACCTTACTCGCCTAACACGCTCGAGTTGCGCCGAAACAGACTTGCCAGCGAACTCGATTTTTCACGGTCGGTCGTGAAGTGCATTCAAATACGCCGCCGAGTATATCTCGACGCATATATCGATGGTTGTGTTTTTCTTAATGTTGCAAATATTTATTTCGTTGCTTGACGCCCCCCTTTGGCGTCACCCGTACGGTCTTGTCGCATTTGTTTCATACCGAGCCTGCCCCCCCCACCCGATCAAAAGACGATTCGCAATCCGAGCAAATAATGTCCAGTCTGTGCACAGTTCTTCACTGTGTCTTTCTGGAGGCAGCCGATTTTTTTTCTTTTCTACTCTTCGAAAAGCAATTGCCTGAGCAGAGCACCTGATTGCGGCCGACACCAGATTGCGGATCTCGGATGCGTCGTCACGAGAAGAAGACGTAATTGCATCTTGAAAGAAAGAAAATTGCTTCGTAATTCCGGGCTTTCGTGGGTCTAGTAGCAATTTTGCCTGTTTTTTGGCGACAAAGCATCGAGGAAGCTTCCAATGGTGACTTTCTGAAATTTCAGGAGGATTGTGCGGTTTCAGTTTGAAGTTGAAACCTATGAGCCCGGCGTGAGCAAATGAGGACAGAGACAGCAAGTCATCATAGGTGTTCTACACGCAATGGCGAGCCGCGGCACTTACACTGTTTAAGAGATCCTTCCCGGCTTTGCCATGCGGTGGAAAAAACAACCGACTGACTTTCTGCTCCATCGATTTAATTCACCCCCCCCCAATGACGCCATTTATAGATTGTTTAAAAGCGAAAAACACCAGTTTGATAGTGAAATGTCGAGAGAGTTTATTTTTGTTACAAATGTTGAACAAGCGTTTGTGGCTTGTTTTTGCGTCGCAAAAGAAAGATTTAGGAAATTCCGCTGCTTGGCAACAAGTTCGAAGATGTCCCCCGAAGCAGAACGGAGGAACCCGCTCGGCCCGGCACGCATGAAAAAAGAGGTTTACTGTCTGTCACGTGACTAAGGTGTAGAAGTATCGATTGTTTCGCTGAGCGTGAAGTATTTCGGCGACAGTTGGCATTGACGACGTACCCAGGTACTCCCCCCCGCCCAGGGGGTTCGAATTCCGCTTCGCGTCACTCCGCGTGTCGAACGGTGTCAGGTGCATTCGGCTTTAAAGAGTAGTCGCCGTCGTCCATTTATCCTTTTTTTCGTTTACTGAAAACGACGCCGCGCCCCGAAAGCTTTTTTTGTTTGTTTCTTTGTTCAGAAGAAAAGCGTTCTCAGCAACATCCGTCACTTGCGAATCTGAAGCACTTCATCGAAACTCGCCTCAATTGTTTTTGCCCCCCACCCCCAAGTTGCTTTTGGAATTTACTCACTGCGAAATCTCGTGAGCAATTTGCCATTTAAATCGGAACACGTCACATCCTGCGCCTTTGGGAGGAAGATCGCATTGATTTCGCGTTTGACGATTTGAGTTTATCGCAGTCGGGAAGGACAAGCATGGGCGTCGGAAGAAAGAATTCCAGGGGGGGGCACTAGGGGATTTTTCCAAGGTGGTGTCAAAAGTGATGAAATTTGTTTTTTTCCCACTCGAAACTAAGAAAATAACCTCTTNGCTGAAATTTTCAAAATTCCGACGCCCATGCCCACAAGTTAACGTTTTCTTTGGTGGGGGCTNCCCTATCTCAAAACCGCCGCGCGTCAGCCTAATTTGCGTACAATGCTTGCCTTCGCTTTAGCGCAGCACACTTCGGCGACAGCCAAACGTGCGTGTGACGTACTGAGCATCTAATTGTTCTTTCCCGTTGTTGTTCGTTGCTTGCCTGTTCGCTAATTCGCGTTTTTTTGCGCTTTCCTGCGATAAGTCACGCTTGATCGCTTTTTCCCGCATACATTATTTTCCTTCCAGTTCTTTCAAAGCCGATCCCGTGCCGCGGGCTCCGAACTCGATTGTCACGTCACACCAGTCATCGCTAATACAAGAACGACCAGCGCATCTCGCGTCTTCTGTTATCGACGCACGCGACCTTAAACAGCGAAAATAGCGTTCAGGTGTTGCAGGAATTCGCCGCGTTCCCAACTAAACTCCGAATTGCAGCCGCTTTAAGATTAACTCCAGCTGTTTGTTGCCGCAAAACCTGCCTGCCCCTTTCACATGATGTTACTCAGATTTCATCCTTGGTATAAAAAGTTGCCTAGTTATTTGAATAACCTACTCCAGCACCGAGTCACGAAAGGCATGAATAGACCATTCAGGNTCTATTTTTTAAANAATTCCTGAAAATCGCGTCGCTATTCACGTAACAGCGACGTACATTGAGATTGAGCCCAAACCACATGAACCGATGAACGGAAATTGTCAACCACTCGGTGGAAATCACAAACGATTGGCTGTTGCAAAGAAAAGGTGATGTTGCGCAGAATGTGTCTCCGGCATAACGCATAAAACAACCAAAGTGCGTGTTTGTCTGAATCGTAACGTCAGCGACAAAGGGCACGAGACAACGGGCAAAGAACTGACCTGGGCAAGTTTGACCTGTCTAAGGATCGCTACAACAGACTTAAAGCTTAACCTTCAGTTTAAACTAATACCAGTATAACCATGATGATTACTGAAAATTTGCCACGAGTAGCTGCGTGACATGGCTGGACCAGCCCTGGCTAGATCACGACGAAGGTCAGTAAATTTGTGGTTGAATGGGATATCGCGATTCATGACGAGCAGTATCTGCCCCTTAACCCCCATGGTATTTTGAGTGTGTATTTATTTCAGCCGCAAGGCCCACAAGACATGGACTAGCACACAAAACAAAATAAAACCATATGCGAAACTTCAGCATCGAGGCAAGCACACACGAGACGACGCTACCGGCGACGTTCATAGGAGCAACTTGCCAGTAAGCAGTTTAAGGAAGAATCACGTGCAATCAGCTGTTTACTCAAACATCGCATTTGCCTTCAATGTTTCGTTTGTAAAATAGGTTAAAAATTATTGTCATATGATAGAAGCTAGTCAAAAGTGTCTGTGTTGGCTACCGACATAAATACGACAAGAATTAAACGCAGCAGTAAAACGACGTCTATACAGTGCGTTCACATTTTGGTTACCGAAACTTCATTCAGTGAGTATCCCTAACGTATGGGCCGAAAACAGGTGCGTTGTTTGCCCACCAACCCATTAACTTGACCTTTGTTTTGCAACCACTAGAAGTACTGCTCAATAACATACTACGACTGTTACATAAAACAATTTTAGTGGTGCGACAACCTCTCGGTAGGCGTTGCGTCGAATGTGCGATTCATCAGGAACGGAATGTGCGCGAAGAATAACACCCATATACACGTGGCGCGAACGAGCAATAATAAAGTGAGCACGGCATGTGATCTCTGTTTTTGCTTGCTGCCACAGTGTGAAGTTTTGCGCAATTGCCGCTCGGGCTTTCCGATCGCAACAGTAATCATGTTACACCTCTGTAAAAATCTCTCAGTCTTAAAAACTTCACGATATTTATATATTTGAATTAGCTAAACTGATGCATAAATTTCACCATGAAACGTTGCCAACATCATTTAAAGACTGTTTCAGAAAACGGCTGAAGTTCATTGTCATAATACAAGGTATGCAACCAACCAAAACTATTTTATACAATAAATTTCAACAAACGCTGGTAAAAAAAAATTTCTCATCGAGGAGCTAATTTTTGGGCAAATGTAGAACAACACTTCAAAGATAAATCCCATAAATGTCTATAACAAACTATATCAAAAATTTTTGTTATTGAAAATATGAATGAATGACCGAAAAATGTACTACTGGATACATCCTCTTCAATTTTTCAGTAAAATATATTAACTTCATCTGTGCTATCGTTTATGAATGCGTTTCTGATTGCTTGTGTGGTTTGCAGCGTGGCGCTTGGCATATAACTGTTTAAAGGCAACTGAACTATTTCTGTAGTCCCTATCTCCTGCAGGTCTGCCATGGTTCATTGTGATATGTGTCTGTTTTTACTTCCATATTACGTAACTATTACGGTGATGCTTAATTGTGCTGGGGCACTTCGACTCGATAACCCCAGAGTTTTTCCGTTCCCTGGCCAGTAGCGCAGCAAAGACTTTTGTTCGGGAGGGGCCAGTCAATGACGTCGTGTGTCACTGACTTTGTNTTGAGTCTGACTGTTCCTTCTGTTCATTTTCTAACAGTTGTAAATTGGTNTAAAGCNCCAGCAAAATCTTAGGCAATTTGTTTCGGGGGTGGTGATGTGGGCGGCATAGCCTCATTCTGGCTGCGCCACTGGCCGTGGCCTTGGCTGCAAGGTTTCACTTTGCTTTTCCGAAGTAAGACTCTAGTTCATTTAAGTTAAAATCGAGACCTTACGTTCAACCCAGCATAGTTGAGACCTCGGAACCGATAATTGGTTTTAAATTTTTAAAGGCCGAGACTTGTCAAAAAACCCGAAACGGGGCCAAGACCCGAATCTCTGGATCGTCTTGACCGAGTCTCAACAGCCCACAATTTGTCGGCTGGTAATCGAAACCGATACGTACTTACAGTTTTAATACTTCAAACACAAACTGGTGTGATTTTTGCGAACAGCGCTCAGGTAAAAACTCTATCTTTGTGCAACCAGGCACCAGGTTTCACTTGATTTCTTTGAAAATTCCGCACCTGACTTTGAGGTGATCAACACCACTGATCTCCACATTGATTGAATCGTCTAATTTTGCTAAACGTTTTACATTTTTCCTTCTCCGGAGATCAACTTGTCGAGTTGACTAATTCGCGCTATATTTGACGTTTACATCTAAGTCAGTGGTTCTCAACCTGGAGTTCGCGAGCCCCCTGGGGTTCATGGGAAGATTTCCATGGGTACTTGGATGGCAGTTGAGTATTCAGGTATTGCTATTTTTTAATATCCTATAGAGCAGCGTTCCCCAAAGTCCGGCCTGCGGGCCAGATCCGGCCCGCGAAGGGTTCCAATCCGGCCGGCGAACTTTCTTAGAAATGTTTAGTATTTTAACAATTTCGTGTAAATGAAGTAATATAAGATGTACTTACTCAAAACGGCTAAAAAGCATTTGCTGTAATTGAGAATTTTATCCCGGTAAGCGTTAGGCTACAAAAACCAAGCTTATCCCTTGAATCAAAAGATCAACTGCAAACGTTTTGGAGTTCACTTGCATTTTTGTGTAACAGAAATTATTTACTTCGGACCTAGGCCATGCTTTTTAATGTTGTGCATTGCGTACAATTCAGACAAGTAAACACAAACATAGAAAATTGTTACATGTTAGTTGCTTTTTCGTTGGACGTTACTGCGCACCAGCCCCCTAATATTGTACTTGAGCTTGGCGCCTAGACTGCTGTAGAATCTACATTAACGTGCATAAAAAATTGTAAATTGTAGCAGGCATTTGGCGTTTGAAGTATAAGCGTTATTTGGCGGTTTTTGGATTTTTAACAGGAGTACTGCATGCTAATTTTGAGCGAGTTTGTTGGGTACCGGTATTTAACACCATGAATAGCAGTGGTGGAGTCTCGATACTTGATCTCGAGGCCAGTTTCAACAGTGGTGTAGGAGGCGGCGATGCAGGAGGATACAAGCGCACCCCCAAAAGTTTTGATTTGTCAAAAATCCGGGAAATTTGTCTGAAAATACGGAAAAAAATCCCGCAAAATTTGGGCAGAGATGTTTCGACACCTTTGTTCTCATTGCGTGATGAATAAGACTGACTGTCGAAATACGTCTGAATTTTACTTTTTTCTTCTCCATAATACACATGAAGGCCTTTATGTGTGACTTCCAAAAAAAGTCTTAATCATTTTTGAGACAAAATTTTCGGGTAATTTCGGACAAAAACCCTTCGCACCCCCAAAAATTTGCCTGCCTCTGCACCTAGTAGTCTCGAGACTTATTTTTGCGAGTCTCAGTCTAGAAAGTTTCAGGTCTCGTCTCAGTCTCGAAAGATACGTGCCGGCCTATGGTTAAGACCGGGCGCAAAATATTATGTCTCAAACTATGTTAAATTTTACACAATTTTGTGACAGTTTGCCGTTTTTGAGTATGTCAATATAATCGATCGTTACCCCAACACTTGTGATTTTTGTTGTTTTTAAATCAAATTTAAGCGTTGTCCACCTTTAAATTGCCACGATTGTAAAATTTTGCAACAAAAGGTCAAAATTCTGAAATGTCGCACTTTTGGACCGGCCTCAAATCGATTGTCTTGAGACTTTGAATACTGCAACAATATGGCTTAGTGAAACTTCTTTAATTTAACGTACTTTTGTCTGTTATATCTGCATGTAAGAAATAACATGAGCAAGTATGAAAAGTGCCGAAAAATCGCAAAGCTTCATCTTCGAAGTGGTGATAACACTTTTTTGAATATTTGTAGAAACATTTCGGAATAATCTGCAAACTTTCGAGTCTTGGACTTTTTGAAGAAGTCTCGGTCTCGAAGTTTAGGTCTGGACTACTTCTCGGCTGTCTAGTCAGTGATTGGTGAGGTACACTGGGTTCTTGAAAATCGTAGAAGCAATTAACGTACAGGAGCATCAAGCGTGAAACCAAATATTACGACTATCATTCAACAAAAGAAGCTGTTGCAGAAGTCACATTGCAAACATGATATGAAAAACAGAAAAAATTTGCAATGTACAAACGTTTCTAATGTTATGCGTGTATGTTTTTTGTTTTTCTTTTTCAATGCACAAAACAGTCCGACCCGCGGACACTGATAAGGTCGCAAATTTGGCCCAGGATCCAAAAAGTTTGGGGATCGCTGCTATAGAGGAAAATGCGTGGCTTCACATTAATGTTCAGTATAAAGTGTTTGACATAAATACTTTTGTTAATATCCTTTGTGATACCATTTAAAATGGTTAGTTACTAACTTTTGTTACGGCGCGCAGCGACCACTCTTCCCTCACCTTGTTTAACCGCTCCGCTGTTCATCCGGTGACCACTATTGTAGAGCAGCCAACGCTATGACGAACTCCCATGCGAAGGTCACGACCGGGTCATCACCCGCCTTTTTGGCGACTTGCTTAATCTCACGCTGCGCTGAGTAACAATTTAATTTCCATATAGCCGTCTTGTGTCTGCTTAACAGGATGTAACAACAACTTGTGCCTGTTTCGTAGTCTCGAACAGTTGTGATAACAGAAGTTGTTTTTCTGTTTCGCCGCGCATGGTACGATAAAAGCACAGCTCGGGTTAACTAGAAATTTAGTGACGTTTCGGTTCTCGTGCAACTAAATTCTGCTAAACGAGTCAGAGTGCTTCTGTTGACCGAAAAGAGCAGAGATCTGAGCTGTAGAACGCACACCATTTTTGGTATGTAAGCTTTGTTATATGTCTCCTTTGGAGAATTTATCGAGCAGTTGCAGCTCGCAATCAGGCGTTTGAGATGCATGTTTGAATTCACTGTAAATAGCCGCGTTGTGCGCTTGTCTAATCGTTAATTGTCTGTAGCGCGCTCAACTATCGGCGTGAAGATTGCTTGCTCAGTTAGCTGCGCTGGCAGAATGCTTTTAGTTTGTTTCTGCTGTGTTTCAGGAACCATGTTAACGATCAATCGCCGCTGGAATTTGTTGTGTGTTGGATTTGATAACAAGGAATTGGCCTGAGTACTTTCGATTCCGTTTGCCATTGCTGTAGGGAACAAGCGGGACTACAGTTCAGTTGATGTGTGGATTTGTAAGGGTCAGGTTCTAGGCGAAAGATTGTCAAGTCAAGTCGCGTTTCTCAACGCTTAGCGGACTAGCTCCCCCACGGCTCGCGATTAAAAGGCTACCTGCCGCAACAACTGTCAGTCAATATATTACCACTTAATTTAGTGTCAGCTTACTGGGGGTTCAGGTTGATTGTTTTATGACTTGGGGGTACTAAACGGGAAAAAGGTTGAGAACCCTGTAAGCAATCGCTTCCCCAAGCTGAGTTTAAAATGGCGTGTTCCAGCAGGATGTACAGCCTAATTAAGCATTGCAGGTCTTGATACAAGCGTTCTATAGGCGAAAATATATGTGATACGGAGACTGAGACTCAACGAACGACCACTGCCATGAGTTTTGTGGCTTTGTCACTGATTTGATCTGTCATGAAATATTTGCTGTGCTTTAGGAATACACCTTGAAAAGACACTTTCAAACCAAACACGCCAAGTTTGGGTGCTTTCACCAAAGTAAAAACTGCACTGAGCAAAGCAGTGCGGTGATGAACAATACGTGGCCCGCAAAAGCGGTGGAATGTTGGCTAAAAATGGCCCACGAAGCCAGAATCATTGACTCTCCTGCGCCGAAAAACGCCTCATGTGACAAAAAAGCAATGAGGATGATAGCATTAAATCTTAACTTAGAAACTATCTTACGCCTGGGAAAGAACATGGGAAGGCGAGTAAATCCGTTGTATAATTGGTTGGTTTGGTTTGCTCTCAGTAATAAAAAGGTGGCATAAAAGCGGGAGATGAATCGTTCTCTCTTTACCGGGTCCGATAAGAGTAACAATGAACCAGAACCACCGAAATGCATGCGGGTTTTTAAATGGTTTGTAATCGCTGCAACCTGGCCCATCACTGGGTGAAGCATTTGAAGCAACAGCAAATTGGTTTGAAAAATTTTGTTTTTCGCAAAGGCACTCGACCAAGGAACGCGACGATGCAGTCTCTCCTTTTAGTTTGTTTAGATTTAATCAGATGACAAATACATTCAGAGACAACTGCGATATCAGTATCGTGCAGCAAACAAGCTGCGAGCCTCTTTTTCCCGTTGTTCAAATGCAGTTAAAAACGTACTTTTTCGTTCCTTTTCTACGCCCATGTATGCAT
>JGI24158J21664_10001638_pt1 | contig 25688 bp, 25 predicted proteins | sample Ectturendosymbi3_FD_21664 | JGI IMG/M metagenome (IMG submission 21664) | reverse complement strand
GGGCGGGATGGATCTGAAGGACTACAGAAAAGGTACGAGATGACTGGAAAAGCGGGGGCTATAGGGTTGGGGCGGGTTTCGTTTTCACAAAGAAAAACATCATAGATTCAAATAGTTTGCGCGTTTTCGTNCGAAAGCGTTTATCAAAGAGTCAAAAGGTGTTTTAAAAAGCAACGGTTGCTACGCAGTAAGTGAGAGGAGGAGGACGAGGAGGAGAAAATCAACTGTCGCTGAAAGGACGCGATGCAATCGAATTTCAACGCTTCGCATTTTTTTTTTGAAGACACAAGCGACTCCGTGCAACAATAAGACGCGAATCCCTCCTTTCTCTGTTCGCGTGCGCCGGAGTAGTACAAACGATAAAACGAACTTTTAAAACTTTTCTACCCGAAATTTAAAAACTCGCGCAAAGCCAGACCAACGTCGACAGCGGTGCGTTTCACGCTTGGCTGCCTCCAGTCAACTTGGACATCTGTAAAAAGATTCGTTCAAATTCACACGAAAACAACCTTTTTATGAGAAGATAGAAACTCGTCGCTCGATGCGCACACCTGCTTGACGTTTCCTTCTCACCACGTCGCGCTACATCAAAGCACTTATTTGCGCGCGTTCAAAGAAACCCTACTTTTNACAAAAAAAAGCACACCCTTCGCAGTAACACCACGCAAGATTCTCTTGCAACGGCGAACTTCCTACAGGCGTTCAGGGCGCAGCCGGCGATGCAGCCGGGGTAGGTCCGCCAAGGGCGCAGCCGGCGATGCAGCCGGAGGGGTACGCTTGCTGTGCAGCAACTTGCCATAACAGATCGACACTCTACTGACGCTGTGCAAGGTGACCAATATTTGCCTACGACGCAGACGTGCACGCACATCCATTCACGCGTCTGTGTATAAATAAAAAGTACCACATTTCGCTTAACGCGCATAAAAAACACAGGCGTGCACAACACGCAGCAACAAAGACATGGCAAATAAAAACGTACGCAAGACTTGCTGAAAGCACAGAGCACGAATGAAAGGCCGGAGAAAAAGCACGTGATAGCACGGTGTTGTTGCGTCACTTCGTCTCNNGTCATCATCACAGTGACGTCCGCGTCCAAAATCGTTTTGAGTCAACGGGCGGCGGCGTGACGCCATATGAAAGCGATCCTGCGAGCAAGCGCGCGAAGAAAAAACGGCGGTTCGATGACGTCACGAGCGCACGACGTCATTCAGCGAGCTGGCGATAAGAACGGGAGGTCGGTAAATTGCACGGAGAACGTCGGCAACTGAGGGAGTCGGCCCGCCGAGGGGTACAGCTTCGAGGCCAATAAATTAAGCGGGTCTGGATCCGCCCTCGGCGCACGTACGCAAACGAAATATGGCGTGGGTTGCGTCGTCATGACGTCAAAATCGCGGCGAGACGCTAGTGTTACGCTTTCTGAAAGCAACACAAGAACCAGAGCGGCTCGCTTCTTGGGTGGGGGGCAGTGAAGCGGGGGGTTGTTTCAAAACGGACACTCGACCCGTTTGCGCGGGAAGGCGCCGTTTCGGGACGTTTCGGGCGAGGAGCACTTGGCGGGGGGCGCTCCGCCGCCGTCGGCGCCCTCCATCAGGCGCTGGTCGCCGGAGAACGTGCGCAGACGCTGCAGGAAGCAAGATCCCGGCGCCGCGGTCGTTTTCTTGAGGATGCCGTCGAGGAACGGTAGACAGAAGCCGTTCCTGCAGTTCTTCAGTTCGCTCACGTCAGACCACGTGCGCGCGCGCGACGCGTCGGCGACGACCGGAGTAAGGGGAGGATCGGACGCGACCGCGAGCGCCCCGAAGCCGACTCCGGCGGCCGGACTCGGCGTGGAGGAGGACTCGGAAACTTCGTCTGAGGCGCCGGTGGCGTCCTCGGCAGGTTTGTCGGAGATAGCGGGGGCGTCGTCCGAGGGTTCGTGGAAGCCGCTGTCGGGGACGAGCGGGCTGTTCTGCTTGCTGCTGGAGGAGGAGGAGGAGGGGGAAGTCTTGCTCGGTTTGCGGCTGAAACGGCACATCTTGCTCCTTTGCTCGACGCGATCTTTCGAGTCGCTGTCGCTGCTGCTGTTCTTATACTTGTCGCTTTCTTTGACCCGGTCCGAGGGCCGCGGCAGGTCGGGGCTGGGCTCCTCGGCCACTTCGGGGACAATGTCGTTCACGACGCAGCGACGCTGATGGCACCGACTGGCGGAATTGTCTTCGTTGCTGCTGGTCCGCTGGGTGGCGCCGCCTTGCGCTTGCTGCTGCTGGCCGTGACGACTGCTGTGCCTGCGTCACAAAGAGCACATTGTTCGGTTGAGCGCGACAAGGAGCAGCATGTTTCCGTTTGGCGCGCGCGGGCGCGCGTTCCAACAAAGAAGCTGCGACGCGAACGCGCAGCTGGTGAGAAGCACTGTTACGTAAGGACCACCTAAAGTGCGTCATGAAGGAGTTTGCGAGCACAACCGCGCGTTGTGCGGAGCTGCTGTGAAAGGCGATCCGCCATAAAACAAAATGTGGGAACTGTTTTTGTTCTCTCGCGCGCGTTTCGTTTCGTCCGTTCTACTTGGACGGGGGGAAACAATACTACAGGGGACATGAATGGTTGGAAAAAAAGCGGTGCAAAAGTTGAAAGATGCAACAGGAAGATTGTTGACGATTTGGTCTAAACTTTCAAGTCTGGGACTTGTTGTGATAGCCACGATCTCTTTGCCAGCACAGGCGGTTACATCAAAGCGCATCTAGATAATAATAATAACAGATACTTCCTATGCCTGACTTCAGCTAACCGAGGTCGCAACCTTTTTCTCTCCAAAGCCTATTATTATCAAAAATAAATCATTGAATAAAGCTATGATTCAAGCAGCTTATTTTGCGCTTAAGGCTCACGCATTTTATTTTAGTCTCACCTGTGGTGCTTGTGGTGATGGTGGTGATGATGATGGTGGTGGAGGTACAACGACGAGTGGTGGTAGCTTTGGTGATGACGTGGCAAGTCTTCTTTGTGTCGTCTGCGACCAGATTCCGATTGCTCGCTTCCTCGGGCGATTTCGGAACCGAAAGTTGGCGAAAGTCGATCGAAGTGCGTGTCTGCTCACAAAAGACATAAGAAAAATTGAGAAGATGGTCGCCATCAACTTTTCATTGAAAAAAGTCTTCAATCGTGATGGGATTACCGTTTACGACCCATTTAATTGCCGTTTCCACCAAAAACATCGCACGTTTATACTGCTACACATCGCACTGGTCACCTAGCAGTGGGTTTCAACTTTTTTTCAGCGATGTGCCTTTCGGGCGCAATATTTTTTCTTTGAAGTATCGCTTGATTGCAATCATGAGAACAATGAACAGAAATGTACCTATAATAATTATTGTACTTTTGCGTTAAAATTTCATCATGAAGACACTGAAAAAATTCGGGCACCTATTAGAGTAGCTTTGCTTACCACAAAGGCGTACACCCATTTGACAACTGATCTACATCATTCATTTATATATACCGCTGATCTACACTTTGTTTCGCAACACACGCCATATGACCCACCTTCCGATTCGACAACTACCCCCGGCGACTTCAGGTCCGGTGTGGTCGCCCTGTGTCCTGGGCCCCCTTTCTCGTGGTCGACGGACACGTCCGGCGACGACAGGCTCCACATCGAGTGGGGGTGAGTCTTTCCGTGGCTCAGGTTCGATGAACAGTAGCTCGAGTGGTAGCCGTGGTCCGAACCCGGGTCTTGCGATCTGCAAAGGAAGCGATGACGTGTGTTAACAATGACGGGACGTTAAATCACTCCACGACGCGACGCAAAGGTTCGGGCGAAACGAAAAACAAAAAAACTGAACGGCAAAAACAGAATTAATGTAGGCTGTTCGAAAAATCTGACCTTACCTTAAAAAAAAAACAATGTAAAAATCAATAACAAAAAGACAAAACATTTTTTGCCACAGAGAAGACACACAAAGGTAAGTCCGCGCATTGTGTTGATAGCGCTTGAAGGTTGTTTAGTAATTGTTGAGCCGCGATACTGCCTTTTTATTGCTGATTTTTTCGGACATTGACCAATTTTTTTTAAATAACCGAAAAAAGTTAAGTCAATTCGCTCGTAATGCTTATTTCAGCCCTAAAAAAATATCCGAAAACGAAAAAACGACGGAAGTTTAAGTTATTTCGCACAAACGACCGAAATGTCTCAGCGAAAAGAAAAAATAAGACGCGAAACATGCATCAAAGTGCAACTGTGAAAAGCGTAGAACTCGGAAACAACCCGCAACCAATTTGCCCAGTTGAGGTTGGAAAAGGAAAAGAACGGCACAACGAACGGATAAGTGCGATTGGCTGCCGCGCAGAAGCTACTTCTCTGCTCAGCGCATCGCCCGACAGAGCAAAGCGTGATCAACTGACGCAAGGGAACTGCACGACGCAGACTTAATTTGCTTACAGCGGCCATTTCCTGCCCTTAGTGAGCCCGACAGCAGGCCCGATGAGCGAACCGCCCAGCTGGCCGCGTCCCCAGAGACGGCCAGAGGTCACGACCAGGATTCAATCTACACCAGCAAGATCACAGCGGAAAGAAAGGCTTTCGTGCTCGGGAAGCAGACGGCGAACCGAACGCGAGTTCACGGATGCGGACGCTGCCGCGACGAGAATAGAACGGGACGGCGGCCCGGCGAGCGTTCGAATTCATTCGCACGAACGACAAAAACGGGAAAAGCAAATATCGGGTTCTGACGCGCGCGACGCGCCGACGAGCACTTTGCGTGTTATAACGAGGGGTGATTCGCGCTTGACGATCGGCGCTGGTGCGAGCGCCGCTTGCGATTAACACCGGCGCCCGCTGGAATGTCCAATTCGCGGTCTTTTTGGCCATCGACGCCTCGACCGCTTTTTTCGCGTTACGACACAAAAAGGCACCGTGCTTGCGCGATGCTTTCGCGAATGACCTGAATGACGCGCGAGGTCAACGCTTCTCGCCAAGCACTTTCGATTTAACTGTTTCGTTTCAAAGCGTCGTTGAATCAACAAAGCGAAGCAAAAACGACTTACACGTCCACGGCCTTGCTGTATACCGGCGTCGCCAGCGGCTTGGCCGTTTCGACGATGTCGAGGCCGGTCGACGCCACGGCCACGTCTTGGCCCCGCGCGGCCGAGTCCCACTTGTAAGGGTCGAAGCAGGCCGTGTCGCAAGTGATCGGCTGGAAATCGCGGCACATCCGGTCGCGACTGACGATCGATCCGTCGTTGATCTGCGCGGATCAGAAACAGGGGGTATTGAAAAACAGGCCNGCAATTATTGCCTTCCTGTCCGAAATTTTCAAAAACTTGTTTAGTTTATGGGTACAACAACAAGTTTTAATCATTTCACCATCCCAGAAATAGCACGGTTTTAAGTCACAATCATTTATCCCCTCCGAAAATTCAACTGTTTGCGGCCCTGTTGAGGAACCCGCACTTTGTGACGACTATGCGGTGTTGGAAAAGCGATAGAACACAAATGGGGAGGTGAAAAAACACGGAAGTACACTTCGCTGCAGTCAAAAGCGCTCGTACCTGTACGCCGTAGTCGAAGTCGCAAGCCATGGTCCGCGCCTCGGACTCGGACATGGTCACCGCCGGGCTGTGGTTACTCGCGTTACTCGGATGGTTGCTCGAGTCGATCAGGGCGAGTAGATTCTTGCAGCTGTCGTTTTGCGACATCGAGTGCTTGCCGGCAGGGCGCTGCGAGAACAAAGAAAGGCGTGTGTTCATCGCGCGGGCGCAGAACAGGAAGCAGCGCTCGCAAAACAGACTGACGCGTTATGTAAATGTGCTGGGGAGGAGATTCGTCGTCGAAGAACGCCCTTGAACTAGGTCAATAAAATCGTGATTTGCGACGATTTAAAACCCTTTGTTGTTTTACCCCAGGATGAGAAGGACAACTGGGCAACAGTCGGCAAGGCGCGTTGCTATTGGGTGTGGCACGATATTAGCGGTGGTGAATGGCACGACCCTCCGACATACCGCCACGTTCGGATCAAAGTTGAAACCGCTGCCTGGCAGTGCGCGGATTTTTCGCAAACAACGGAACTACCCGCAAACAGAAAACGTTTTGAAGTGCGAGTTTAAATTCAAGGTTTGTCACCGCAACAAGATCAACAACGTATGGATTCGGATTCTCAGCGCGCTGGTGTGCGGGTGTAGGAGCTTGTTTGTGCAAGACGGGGGGTGTGGAGAAAATCGAAAACAAGTTAGGAGCCGCTTGAGGAGGCCTTGCTTAAACGCATTAATATAAACGCGGGTCTGCTTGATTGCTTACCGAGATGTAATTGCCGTCTTCTAAGCTCGTCTCCGCCGGGTATTCCGAATGCTCGCTGCTCTGTTGACTGGTTGCCGCTGATAGCTGATCGTTTATCAGTTCCTGTGTGACGTAACAAACAAACCATGACATGGGGTAGCGACGCTGCAGATGACTTTGCGTAAAAATTGCGCATGTTGCTGTTTCTTGGAATCTGACGGACGCCGGACAGTTGTTGCGATATTTACAGTGTGGTTCAAGTTTATTTCAACGAGCTGTTTTTTTTTTAATTTAAATTTATCAATGACTTCACCGCCCTGAGAACTATTCAAACGCCGGCCTTCCCGCAAGTGGGCAAAGGGCGCTGACGTCACTTTCCCGCGTGCATCCTGTTGGAAGTGGAACTGCCTTTCAAGCTCGATGCGATGTTACGTCACTCTGCGACAGCGACAGTGGGCGGTCGATGGGAAGAACATTCGAGAAGGCCGGCAACGAAATGTCGTGCAGGTTTTCGAACTTAGGATAATCGATGACCCGGGCGACTTAATTCAACGATCGCGCTTCCTCGCCCAGACGCAGCCCTTGGAAGTGGATTTTTCAATAAAGCAGAGCAAAGCGCAATATCTGACTAATCTTTATCGCATTGACGGCCAGGGTGCACGTAGGTTCGCGAATCGACAAACGATAACCATCGCTATCGCGGCTTTGTTGCGTCAAAAGTGACTAGCGGTGCAGATTCCCTGACGTCATCTCTTGAGCCGAAACGCTTTCAACAATTCGGGAGACCTGGTCATCTAAGGACTAATTTCGATGACTAAAAACCGCCAATTACACGTTACCGTGAAAACTGCAGGAAACGCATCGATATGAGACACACAGATTTACATAATTCCTCTTATTTCGTCATAAGCGCCTTTTTCCTGTTCGATTGGCCTTTTTCATCACTCTACAGCAGCGCTTCTCAAACTGTTCCGCGACCTTCTTCAAAGTGTTCAGCCAAACAATAAACATGACGGATTGCAAGTTCATTTGACTCCATACGTCACATATTGGTGTTTATTCTGTCCCAGAACACAAACATGACGCACTGCAGGTTCATTTCAGTTCTTTCGTCACATATTGGTGTTTACTCTCCACCACGTCACCCCTAAATATACCTTTGTTCTTGGTGTTATGTAACTAAGAGATTATTCTCTAGCTTCAGATTGTCACATCATAATGAGGTTTGAGAAGTGCAACCGAGCCAGCAGGGGAAAACGCTCTAGGTTTGTTTCAGCCAGCAATGCACCACCAGCCAGAGTGCCAAACAATCAATCCCAATCGATTGGAGCGCACAGAACAAAAGAATTCCGTCGCGCCGATGCCGATCCACGCCAAGATCTGGGTCAGGTCGACCTACGTCACAATGAAATCGCGCCCGACGCTAGGATTTTGCCGCGAAATCATGACTCGCATATAAGCGCAGCTGCTTTTGGCCGTTCCGATCAGAAACGATCGACGAAGCTGCGACTGTTTATCGCCGATCTGCCGCTATGCGTGCTTAGCTTTGCATTCGCTAAACAGTGACACCACAAAGCAGGGCTTGTCGCTGAATCTCGGGCGAGGCTAAACAGCGGACGTTTCTGTCGCGTTAGGAAAAAAAATTACCCGAAAATACGATACTCAATGTAATAATCGAAAAGTGGACGCCACAGTGCGTCGAGGAAAGCGAACTTAATATCGTGTTTTCGTCGTGGCGACAAGCCGTGCTCGTCCTCCGCTCCTTACGGCAAAAAACTTTGTGGTTAGATCTACTCGATGCGTTCCACCTGGCGAGAGCAGCGTGTTAAGTAGGTCAATTTCAACACGCTCATCCCCGGGGATACTGCGCTTGCATAACAATTGTCCCGTGAGTGTTCACCACATCGCGCATGTAGGAAATGCCACGGTGGCCTTGAGCTTGTTAGCTGACGTCGATACGCTGTCAATCAGGGTGGCATATGTCGCAGGCATGGCGTGCGCCTGATAAGGGTTTCGTCGCGCGCACTGTACGTCCTTGCGCTGATCGCGATGAGCAAAGTTTGCTTTGTGACAAAACAAACCAGCCAGCTTATGAAACAGCGGCAGCGATCACTGTCAACACAGAAACCCACGGCCACTGGCGACGGGTGGCACGGCGAGTTCGGTCGCAGCTTTTGGAACTTCGGGGAAATTCGCAGCTTATTTTCGGTCGGAGATTAACCGAAACAACGAGCCCGGTGGCTGATCAACATAAACGCTTATTTTTAAGCCCAGCGCTTGACCTGAAGCCAAAGCAGCACGCGGGGCGTTTGAAGCAGCCGCGACACGGTGACCCTTTCAACGACAGGAAAACCGAAATAGAAGAATAGCGCGCTTTACCGAGTCTGCACAAAAAAGTCTTTCCACGACTGTCGCCCCCGACGTATATCCGCGAAACTATAGTCCCCGCAACGGTGACGTAGTTGAATCGATCCAAGACAGGAAAAGAAACGAGAGATATATTCTCACCTGATAGTGACAAATGTTGAAATCGTCCAGTTCGTCTTCGATGTGAAACGGTTCCGCGCAGACCTGTTCGTCGGCCGGATTGCCGAACGGCGCCAAGTAGGGGTGCATCAGCGCGTCGACCGCTGTGACCCTGTCCATGGGGTCAAAGGTTAGCAGCTGCCGAAGCAGGTTGAGGGCTGCAAAGAGATGCGGACAGCGTTAGATTACAACCAGGGCACTGTAAACGGGTCACGAGCTGCGTTCTTTTGCCTTTTACCCGAAACTCAAGCACTGAAGCTTTTCTGTGCGGAACGAATGTCCTTGTTTTGTTTCGTTAAGTTTACCCGCAGTGCATTAAGAACCCCCATCTTACGAAAAAACGGCTAATTCGGCCGCTGTGTCCACCAAAGGCGAATTTTCGCAGCACAGCACCGTTCTTTACACACAACCACATTTCGCGCTCATTTTCGTTCGCAGCTTGAGAATTGCCCGCGGCGCCGCCAAGCTCTCAATTACACAGCGGCTTATTGCAGTGCGAGAAAGCTCACCGATGACCAATCGGGTGCCGGCGTCCGACCCGGAGGAGGCCGTTTCAAGGCCAACGCAGCGCCAATTACTGTCGCGAACGGTGTGAGTCATCGCTCTCGATGTGTTGGCCGAATTTCACGTCTTGACCGCTTTTTCATCCGACCGTGACATTTCTCAGCGCCAAAACCGCAGCGCTGACGACGTCAATTGGCAATTGACTAATTGCTTGAAAGTGCCGGTTTGAACCGAAGTTACAATGACAAAAAACGTGTTCTTTGCCTTATGTTCTCGCACAACAACAAAAACCTCGCGATTTCGCATCGCTTAGTGACCGATTTATACGCAACGAAAAGTATTTTACGTCATAATCGCATTTCCTTTGACGCACGGCCAAGCTTTGTTCAAAGATCGTGGCCGTATCGTTACCGGAAAAGCAAGGTGTAGGTTTTCGTGTGGCCGAAAATCGCGAAAACATCCGTAAATATTAAGGCGGCCAGTGGTGCCTAGGAGGCGCGGCGTTCATGCGATTAACTTCGGTGGTAATCAGTCACCGCCGCCAAGAACTTCAAGCCGATTTTCCACGACGGCAGAACCTGTTATAGATCTTAAATAACAAAGCCTGCTTAGGGCCACCATGTACGGTGACACTGAAACTATTTTCGAAGTAAACACATGGGCTGTAGGGACACCGTGGCCAAAATGCAGTTTCTGTACTTGATTGGCTTTTTTAAGACCTCGTGGTGGACAGCTGCCGTTTAATTCGCGCCCATCACTTGCAGACGTTGGATTTGGAACGCTTCCCATAACCGCCAAGCAACAAGTGCCGTCAGAAAATTCGGAGACACTAAACTAACAGCTGACATTCGCTCTGCAAGACGCTTTGCGCTGGTACTCGCTGTGACAGCTACAAAGCGATACAAAACCTTATAACACAGCGAAAGAAATACGGTCAAACACAAGCCAGGGACAGTATTTAGCCGTTTGTAAACAGCATCAAAGTCAAAGGGTTCGTAGCGCAGCAAGCACTCAATCGTTAACGGCAACGCTGTAGCTTGGTTAAAATAGAACGCCGTGAATGAGAGACGAACATCTGGCCGAGAGCACTTAACGACGAACGACCTCGAACAGTTTTGTCTGCGCTTAGGGGTGAGTCACCACCAAACCGCGAGCGAGGCCGGAGGCTGAAAAGTGAAACAAAGCAGAAGCACTTGGGGAAGGCAACGTCGTCGATGATTCGGAACGCAACAGAGGTGATCGTGAAACGACGCTAAATATCGACGATGTTGGAACAGAACTGTGTTCAAAACATCGGTTCGGTATCGGACGCGGTATACACGCTCGCTTATTAAGTGAGTTTAACCACGAATTTAGCCAAAAAAAAAACTGTTTCCATATTGAACAACATATTCAGCAAGCGAACGTGAAGGTCGCTTGAGAGTAGGTTAAGAACTAACGGCGAAAGGCTACGTCACAAGCGAATTCCACAGCGAGTGAAGTCAGCCGCGATCATCATCTGTCCCGCACAGGCGCACAAACGAGGGTTTTATAATTGAGGCATGCGGCGGTTTTTTTTATGCGCCACTTGCGCAGCCTCGCCCCCCGCAGCAGCAGCAGAAACTATTTCGACAATAACTCTTATTATGCGGGGAACAAGGCTACAAGGAAATCCGCGCCTTGGACAGCAACTGAAGCGAAACTGAGCAAGGCGACTGGTCCGGCCAGAATTCAAACGCGTCGCGTTCAAGAAAGCCTGAGATTGTCGACCTTCCCTCCAAAAAATTAACATTTGACTTGCTCGGACCGCTGGTCAAGCTTGGCAAGGAAACGGTCAGGGCTTTCAAGATGCGTAGCGTCGCCTTCTCTCTTTTTATGCGCCGTGAGGGACCAAGTCTTCGCACACGACGCTCCTGATCTAATTAAACCGTCGTTCGCTTATCAATAATGAAAAGGAGTGTCTGCGCGATGCTCTTTCGCGGAAAGGTGAGCGGTGCTATTTGGTGTTTTATTAACAGACCAGCGACTTGGGGAAGAAAAAGCCCGACGGCGATCTATCATCGCGGACGAAATCAAAGCGTAAAATAAGGCGACGCTGCTGAGCAATAAGGGTTATGACCGTGCGGCCACTAGCACCACCAGTCTTGTGATACGCACAACTAACGGTCATCGCGCGAGCTCACCTTTGGCGGAAGCTTCAGGCAGAAGCGACGACAGGGGCACAGGCGGCTGACCGTAGTTTTCTCGGTCGCCAAACGATCGGTGGAATCGGCAGCAATCCTCGTTGTCGCATGCCGCGTCGGTCACGCTTCGCCAGGTTTGCAGCGTGACGGAAACCGACGACAGAATCAGGTCGATATGCTCGGACGATCCGGGCGACTGAAAGAGCGGCTTCCCTGAAAGGAAGACGACGCTGGTAGTGGTAGTACAGAGTGATCACGGCAACTCCAGAGTGACTCACTACTGCGCGCGGCATTTTAAAGCGCACACATAAGCATGCATTTGAAAGAGCGGGTGTTCGTTGCTGAAGGCAACGGACTAGCTGGATCGGTGCAGGGAACCAGGCAGGAAATTTGCTGTTCAGCGAGCAATTGCAATTTGCAGCATTTTCTCGCTCCAGACAAAGCTTCCCAGCAACCAAAGGCCTGCACGGTAATGACAGTGTACACACTACCCCGAAAACCTTTGGTGGGAAACTTTGGCTGACAAGCCTTGCAATAAAACTCGCAGCAGCTTTGTTGCGTTGCTTTGCACAGTTCGCTGCACGCGAGAGAGTCTGCATCGGTTTGATTGGAATCACTGGCAGGTTGACATTAACCCTTGATGGGGTTCGTGATAAACGCTGATCACGTCAATCAGCTGCTAGCAGCAAAGTTCATGGCAGTTGTTCCGATGTTGACGGGCTATAAAGCTCTTGTTGCGATGATCGTGCCAGCGCCAAATAACCGCGAAAAGTTGTAAAACTGTCACGACTGCTAAAGCAATGCAATTAAGTCTGCAGCGAGTTACGGTTATGAAAAAACGTAGGGATCATTAAAAGATAAAACAGGCTGAAACTGCCTGTAAAGATACCAAAGATACACCTCGAGCCGGCATAAAACATCCTTTCTTGACCGCAAACACCTAAGCACAGCAGGCGACCTTGCACCAGCGGGCAAAATGTCACGTATTGCCGAGCACCGGCCCTTTCTGGGCATACTTGCGCAATGGTTTAGCACCTTGTCACCAAATGTCGAGCTTCGCTGACGGCAAGGCCCTTGCACTGCCGACGCGAAGATAAGGCATCTCTGCTAAGCCACACAGACGTACGAAAATGGAGCAAGGGGTGGTGAACCGCTAGATTTAACGTGATCGCGACAGCAGAACTTGCCGCTCATTACCGAATGGCAATGCCACGCCCGCGACGAACCCGACGTACTTCGGCATTTTGAAAATCGCAAACCACAAAACCCGTGTGAAAAAAACACTTCGTCGTAAGCGCGGACTCTACACGTCGATGGGAACCCTTTAATACAAGCTGCCTGCGAAAGGCCCGCGGACACCAATATCTCGTGAAATACGCAATTACCGGCGATTCGCGTGCTATACGAAGCAGCGCGACCTTTAATAAGCTTCTCGCGAGGGTTTTGCTAAATATACGTGAAAGAGAGTAGCAACAAGTATTGGTGGAAGAACGCGATGCGGGGGTTTACGCGAAACCCTGAAACACAATACGCGGAACCGTGTGTTGACTGTAATGGCGTGCGGGCTCGATTTCGTTGTAAAAAAAGAAAAACCCGTATGAGCCCGCCTGTTCGAGTGTTGAGTTGATCAATAACTCCATTGCAACACAGGGTTCAATATGCAAATGGTTCTATTAACGCAAGTTCTGTATGTTCGCATATAGTCAAGTGTTTCTCGGCTTGCTTTATAAGGCTTTGTTTGGAGCCAAACTAAATGCTATTTTTAACGACACAATCGCATTAATAAGACCGCACGAGATCAGTCAGCCAAACAAGAAAAGACCAAGCACGGCGAACAACGAATTTAGCATCGCAAGGTTTGGGACAAACTTTTATCAAGCACAGGAATGCAGCAAACGGGAAATATGATTGCACGCAGTTCATTTGCAAAATTTTACAGCAATGTCGTGTTTCGCAGCTTCATGCAATCGAACTACAGTAAAGAACGCTCTTACATTTAATCATAACCATATTTAACTTCCCCGAGCCACAACTTCAACTCAGCAATTTGCGGCCAGTTTGACGTCAATGCGGTCACAGTCCCACGATATGGTTCATTACACATGTCGCTTTCGTTGCACCGCGAAGATAGTGCCGCTGCCACTTTTGCCCCCATATCACCGGTCAGCTTTCTGCACAATCGATTATACTGGACGTGAAAATCAGTGGAAGCGCGCGAGGAATTTTGTTGTTACCTGGTTAACGCACAGCAGCGTTTAATTGCAGTCGCAGCTCTGACAACGTGGGCCGAGACAAAGCAATGCTTCCATTTTTACCGAGAGAAGCCGTTAAAAGGGAACTGGTGTCGTGTAAGTGAAGTGGGAGGAGGGAAACCAGAGCATTGGCTGGTTAAGCGGAACGAGAAAGTTAACAGGAGTAAGCGCGCGATTGACCACCAACTGATTGACCACTAACAGCTTGAAAAACGCTGGAACACAAGAAAATCATCGCGAGGCGCCTGTGACAGAAAATCAAGCTCAAAACGCCAGACGCTGCTACGCAGAAGAGGCTGGCGACGAGAATTCGACACCGAAACACGATAACCTTCGCGAGGCTTAATTGAACCGAAGGAGGTGAAATTAACACGAAACGCCCTGGGTTCCGAGAAAACCTCGCGGCCGCGCACAACTTCGACTGTGCAAGCTGGGGAGCGCTTGCTCACGCCGGCTAGCTTGCCAACACAACCTCAACACAGGTGCGAATTTTTCGAAGGATTAGCGAAAAACGTCCTGGGAACTGAATCGAAACCACCAACGGCGCACTCGCAAGCGATGCGCGCGCCACTTCAAAGGAGCGTTACAGACGAAATCCGACGCAGACAGCCATGAAGCAGTCGGCCAAATCGTCAAGTGTCGCGCTTGCTTAACGTCAACGAGGATTGTGATTGACATTGCTGCTACCTCAAACCGAGAAACAGGCTCGGTGTTGCCAAAGAGCAAGCGCGCGTGTCCGAAGTCACGCTGCTGCGGCGAAAGTTCTGAGAATATCGCTGAGGCCATAACAAGTATACTCGCCCAGACGATATAAATTCCCGCATAACGCCAGGCAGGAAATTGGCCTGCTGCCGTCTGGAAAGAGGCCAGGCATGACTTTGTGCCGACCCTTGCGTGGTCATAACATTTGCACGCTCACTTTTCGGAAGACCCAGCTTTTTCGTGTATACTCAGCCTTTGAAAGCTGCGTAAAAAGCCTCCGGCGTTGGTAAGAAAGCCACTGCCTCAAATCGAGGTCGTACACCCAAACGGCGCTCGCGTTTCCGGGCACTTATTTCCCGTCAAGAAAGGATAAATCCTCCGCCGCCCGGCTCGTGTTTGCACAAGTTTGATTTATCCTCAGTGGCCGAAACACTGAACCAACAACGGGCGATAAAAAGCGCTTCGCTTTACGGTTTCGGGACACGAAGGTCAACGACCACGGGATGTTGAACAACAACCAAAGCAAAGTTCGGCAGTGAGGAATTTATGAACCTGCTTCACACAAGGCGTTCTTTGAGGACGAATGCGCGTCAAGGTTTAAGCCGAAGGTTCGAATCTCGCGTAGCGCGCATCGCGAAAGGCACCACGCCAACAGCAACTTATTTCAGGGTGAACGGCGTTTGTACAATGTGGGTGCGGGGTGTTTCACCTCTTGGTTATTAGTGGGGGTGAGCGTAAGTGGCGCGAAGTGCGCATCGCAAGTAGCGTCAATGGCATCGCCCCACAACAAACAGCGCGCCCGTAATACCTGATATCATTTCGGCGAAAATGCAGCCCGCCGCCCAGACATCGATCGCCTTATCGTAGTGATGAGGATGCAGCAGAATTTCCGGGGCTTGGTACGACGTTGTTGTGGACGCCATTGACATTTGCCTCTGTTATGCAAGAAACAGCTTTGTTGTGGTCGCGTCGTCGCTGCGTCACGGCCCAGAAAGCAAAACAACGCGCGGTTCCGTCTCCCGCGCCGAACGCTCTTTGTCGTTTTCGGGCCGCGAGATCGCATCGTCATGAAAACGCGATCTGTGTCGGTTGTTACGGCGATAGCAGGTTGGAGGGGGCGGCGACAAATAAACACGCCAAGCGAAATGAATCACGGACTGCAGCGGTTTGTCCTCGACGGCTCTTTCGAAACAACGCGACAAACTCGATAACAACATTCGGGTTTTCGACAAATTAGGAAAGAGCGATGAGCGAACGCACGAAAATAAACTCCCGAAGCACGTCTCGGCAGCGAGCGACGGTCAATGCGCGAACACAGACAAACAGGATTTGTTTTTGCGGCCAGCAGCAAAAAATCATCGGCATTGGCTTTTAACAGGTCATAAAACAAGCCTCAGAGTTTATGACTTTCTGAGGGGTTTAGGAAGGCTTTTAGCTGGAGCCCATGCGTATGGTTGTGTGACCAGACGTAGGTCAAACCCGAACAGCACCTAAAAAACAGCTGGTCGCTCGAAAGAGTCTTGCGTAGCCATATCGATGAATTATTGACATGCCAGCAAAGTAGCGCGGGCTTTCCCAAGTCGCAAGTGGCGGAAGGTCGGCTCGCTCAACGATGATGCCACTTGCCTGATGTTCGTAGGACGAGTCGTAAATACGCGAGACGCCGAAGTCTCCGATCTTCAACATGAGAGTGTCGATGTTGACGAAAAGGTTGGAGGGGCAGAGGTCGCGGTGAATGACGTTGGCGCTGTGGATGTACTGCAAGACAAACGAGCGCGCAAGTTCAAGCTCTGTTAAATACTGAACGAAACCAATTACTTTATTCCGGCTAACTGTTGGACCAGGCAAGAACGCAGATTTTAACCGCACTTTTCCACTGCAGGCACTCAAAACGACGAAAAAACAGTGGATTAGTAGTTCGTTGCTTGGCTAAAAAACGCGCTGAAAGTGCTTGGGAAAAGCGACGAAGCGTCTGAGAAACTTTCAATTAAAGGGAGTAGTAATGACTAAGTGTAGGTGAATTCAAATGGGAGATTCCTGGCAGGGTCAAACCAGTTTGCTGTCTGCATTTACAGAAATCATTTTACGAGGCCGAGCAATCGGAAGACTTTTCGATATTGCGCAGCTGACACTTTGGCGAATAAAAAGACCTTGTCCGTCGCGGACGTAACACGACAACTTTCAAAATGGGAATGTGCTGTTCGGCGTAAATGAAGTTCTTAGTGTGATATTCTTGCTGCTCGCAAACGTTTACAATTCACCGTTCGACGCGCCGTGTCGTTTTCCCGATGGAGCGAGAAAACGTCTATGTCCTATTAGTCTGATTGGGTTAAAACCAAAAAGCTTTCAACCTGAGCGCACCGAGTCAAACAGATAACAAAAATCTACCAACTGCGAACCGAATTTTTCGTTGACGAGCTGCGCGAAACTACGGACCTTCGACAGCTGATCAATGGCGACATGGCAGCGGTTGCTGTTGCTACATATTGCGTGATTCACAAGTTTCAAACGACAAAAAAGACGCTTCGTTCATCCTGACAACATAACACAAATCTAAAAACAGGATGGCAACCGCATGATAGGCAGCCTGTTTACAAGGGCGTTCACTAACTGACAATCAAGTCGCACACGTGACGCGTCTATTGACGTCACAATTATTCAAGACATGCGAAGTGTTGAGATTTTGTTGGAAAATGTGAAAAAATGCACGACAACAGAAGAAGCGCGACTGAAGTTGTGCTGAACACGTCGGAACAAACGTGCGAATATAAAAACCGCACAATGAAAATTGCCGTCTTGAGTTAAAATTCGCTGATGAGCCGAGCAGTGTTGCGAGGAGGCCATAAGCGGTTTTCGCAGAAATAGATGCCACGAAGGGCACGACCAAACACCCAGGCCTCCTAGAAAGAGGAGGCCTTGACCAAACGCACGTTAGGTAGTGGAGCGCATTTCACGCCCATTTATCTTTCCTAGGAGGCCTTGACCAAACGCATATTTGGTAGTGGAGCGCATTTCACGCCCGTTACGCCAAACGTCCGGCTCTTCCTTATAAAAGCAAAACAACTCCGCTTCCAGAGCCAAGCTGCATCCGGAAGCCAGTGCAATGTCAAGTATCAACAAACCAAAGAGCAACTATGGCAACCGACACTGCTGAAGCTACTGTTGCGCTCGATTGCGGCCGCGTCCTGGTGCTCGCGNGATCCCTGTGAAAACAAGCTTTCGTCCACTGGGACTGCGTCAGCTCGAGCTTCTCTCTACACGGCAGCGATAAGCTCTTTGTTAATGTACAGCATTGTTAAGTCCACGGTTTATGTCGTCGGAACAGCGCTGTACTTCGTCAAACACGCGGCAACCTCGTGGGAAATCTATCAACGCTTTTATGCGCAGTCACGGTCGGGTCCGTAAATACGCTCTCATCAAAAAACTAACAAAACGGATCGACATCGACGAGGCCCAATAATTTACTGCGCGAAAGAACATCAGAATACCGACACGGCAGCTTCAACTGCCAGTGCTGGTGCAGTTGGATGCACGGCTGCGTTACGAACAAGAAAACTCAGGTGGAATTGACCGAAACCCAGCAGGTATGATTGTGGTCGCAATTTACAGTTAAGGCATGCACTGGGCAAAACTTCCGAAACAGCTTGTGCCACGTGTTCATGGGCATTAAACAGAGTAAATGGGCTCCTCCAAGCACATGCGCACAGATCTTGATAAGCGCGATGTTTCACAGAAAAAAACACGGTGGGGTCAATGCCTTCGTAACGAAGGNCGAAACGCAAAGGTTGGCCGCTGTTGCACCGTCTCGTTGATTTCATGNTTACTAACATTGTGACGCAGACACTGACATTGTCCAAGTTTGGAAGCACTGCACAGGTGGNAGCGAAAAAGCAGAACACGATTGACTTGAGTCGCCGGTATTCATGGATCACTAGCCCGGGCANTCGCGCAAACGAATTCTTCCGCACACCCGAAAGCACGATTGTTTTCTACGCAGAATACGAGCTACAGCATGCTCAAAGACGGCGTTAGTGAAAACAAAAGCGCGACTACACCATAGCGACAAGGGATTATGCTGTTCACAGTCCGTTTGGTGATTTTTCTAGATGCAAAGGCGCGTAAAACGTGCATTCCGCCCAGCCGCCCTTTACCGTTTACGTTAGCGCCTCGTTAATTATAAATACTTTTGACGTCACGTCACTGAAAGCAGCGTCCAGGACAAGCGTCAGGGGAGACAGCACTTGAAAACTTTCTTACAAATCCTATTGGCAAGATTGCAGCAAATAAACTTGTTATCATGCAAAGAACTTCCATTCAATTGGTAAAGAAACGGTAGCTGCGCGCAGTGAACTAACGGAGTGTGACAAACTACAGGCGTAGAGGCGCGTGGCATTGAATGGACAGCGCATACGTTGCATATTGGGACGATATTCCGCCACAGGCACCACAAATCTGAAGTTTCTAGAACAGTGTCGTTGAAGTCCACGCAGAACAGAGAAGTGATTTTAATCTACCAAGGGTAAAAAGCAGGGTTGTTGTCTTGACTATCTTTTGCCACAACGCGACACATAAAATCACTACCAGTACCTTAGCAACAATTTATTACAAAAGCTTTGCACTGGGCTAACAGTGGGATAGATTTCAATTTAGAATTAAAAGTTCGACTGGCAATTTGTGGTCAAACCGGCGGTACAAGGAAAAGAGGTCTCGCGCTTCCTTGGAAAAACCATTCGCAATGACTAGGCGCTGAGCGATCACTGACGGAAGCCGCCCGTCCTGCTAACCCGGAAAAGAAGACGAGCGCCACGCATCGCACGTCGGACGCGCAAGTGATACGTTTCAGCGAACCATACGATTCTGCCAACGCGTGCGTGCCTTCGAAACCGAACGTCTGGTTCCGGGTGAAGACATATAATTCATGCCTTTACTTTCATGGCAGCCGTGTAAAACGTTTGAGCCAATGTCGATCGAACATTGCAGCGGAATGTGCGTTTAAATTTGTTCAGGAGAAAAGGCAGCTTGCTAAGCAAGGACCCTGGCGCAGTACAAAGGACGTTTCTTTATATGTGGAAAATGATCTGTGTCGAAGAGCACTTTAATTCAATTTGCAAAAGCATGAGGGAAGCCGTTGGTAGCACGTCGACGGTGGTAAACAAGGCTGCAGTGGGACGGGATGTGGTTACTGGGAAGCGTACTGCATTAGCGTGGACGATTAAGATGATCAAAGGATTTTCGTCGCAGGTATCTCTTTGAAGCGCGACTGATTATCGGTTTCAAGCAAAGAATGTCGGTTGCATTGCAGCTTTGGTTCATGACTTGAGTCGTTGTGAAAAATAGTCGTCCAATACTGCGGTAACTCTGGGTCCTGCCGTCAACTGCCTGGTTACTGTGGGAAAGTTGATGATGAAGAAGTGAAATCAGCAACTGCTGAAACACCGAGAACCAACTTCGAAATAATTCGTCGCGTGGGTGTCCACTAGAAAAGAAATTAACGCAGCTTTCACCTTATTCGTCGTGTGCGCTTTTTTGACGGTTTGCAGCAGTCAAAATCGTTCCACGTCTAATTGCCTTCTTTTTGATCAAAATGTAGGAAAGGCTTTGACGAAAACGTAGACGAGGTTGTAAAAAGCAGCCCAGCAATCAAGCTTTAGCGCCCCAACGAAGGAGTGATCCGCTCAGCTTACGCAACAATGGCTTGATGACAGTGCATTCCAACTGGGCAAAGTTCGCGTTGCATGCATCGATTGCACATGCAGTCGTTGACAAGATTACCATAGGATGCTGTTCCGGATTAAAATAGATGAACTATTGGAAAGGTGCATGCCGCGCTGACGTAGCAGTTGCTCAAGCAGTGCGAATGCAGTCTGGGCCCAGAATTGACAATAGCATTACAATTAAGACTGCTGTGGTTTCCGTTTGGTTGCGCAACAATAAAGGACTGTGTAGCAACACGGTGACAATCAACCAAACTTGCACATCGCGAGTTCGCATGACCTTTTGCTTACGACGCAAGCCCGATGAAATCCAAACGAAGCACCGAACCGGAAACGCGCCGTATCGCCCCACCGTCTTATAAAGCCACAGTTTAGCCAGGACACACTGCGACGCACACAATAAACAAGATTTTCCAATAGCCAGCGCATCTCTTTTTGCTCACATGGCGATAAGGCGAACAACAACATTTGACGGTGGAGTTTTGGTAATGTGACGTCACAAGCCCACACAAGTACCGTGCACGTCACCACAGATTTGCTTGTGAATCGTCCGCTTGCCAGTAAACAAGATGAAAGGCGCACAAAGCAAGCGGAAAGATAGTCGATTTTTGTAATTTCAAACGGGAAGACACACGCGAAATTTTCTAGTGACAGGTGATTATCACCAACAAATACACGAAGCCGAAATTTTTTCTTTCGAACAACTAAATTGAACGAACGAATTTACTGTTAGCGTATATGTCAAAAATTTCGTCACACCGACAGTGTCTGTGCACAAAAAGATAACATGCAAGCGCCAAAACGTTTGTAGCATAGCGCTACTTGTCAATTCAAGGCTTGAAGATAAAACCCCGCTCTTTTTTAGAGGAAGGGGCGCCTGCATTTTTCAAACTGCGATATTTGTGTCTTGTATACACGTCCTAGACGTGTTTTTTTGCAGACATCGATCCAAACACACCGCGAGGCATGGGCGAACGCCAGATGGTCTACGTCGAAACGGTTTAACATTCTGAGTTTGCATCGTTGAAAACAGTTCCGGGAGGAAGGGCGCTGCCCGAAAAGTGACCGCAAGCGGCGGGATGCGCTGTAATTGCGTCCGCATAACCCCGAGATCACTTCTCGGAAAAACACGGTGGTAGCGAACTGACTGCTGCAAAAGACGGAAGACTGCGTTTCCGAAATCCTTTGAGCGCGTCCTGAAGAAGCGACTGCATTATCTCGAGAACGCAAGAGTTCGAAAGAAAAACACGGCCTCATCTGCACTGAATTTCGGCTTTAACTAGGAACTACTGTATCATTTAGTGCTTCTTTCGATGGCCTATTTGATACAATTGTCATATACAGTAACTTGAGGTGCAGAAGACATGTGCTTAAATAGTCGCGGTCGAAAATTTTAAGGAGTGAGAAGTGGTGAGAGAAATCTCAAGCGAAAGAAAATTTACTGATTCAGCTGCCTATAAACAATTTGCCACCTCGATAAATGTAATGTTAACAGCACGTGACGACAGGACTCATTTTCGACATAACAGCATTGTGACGCAATTAACTTAATTGCACAAGCCTCTTGTGTCAGCAGTGCATGAACGCCTGAATGGCCATGCAGGTTTTCCGTTCTTGAACAAAGTCTTCCAACAGTCACATACAGGATGCGCGGGTAATACCAGTAATCATCAGTTGCTTAAGCCAACTACCCGCGCTACGAAAACACACTGTCATCATCACGAACAACATGCGTGTTCAAGATCAGAGGTGGTTTTAGTCGATGATATATTAAAAGTAACAATAAAGTGTTTAGTCGATGCCTAATCACCTTTGATAAACATGTTTTTCAAGCTCCTCCGATAGGAGTTTAACGCGACGCTTGCTTGTTTATCGAAAAACCACCACTATGTATCATCTGCGACGATTCGCTTCCGCGTGCGCGTCAATATATTGGTGCGCGCTTGAAAATTCATCACACCAGCGGCTTTTGCCAATGGGCTGGTTACCAGTTGCGAAGTATTGCCAAAAAACATGGGTTCGCGACAAAAGCACTAAAGGTAAGTCTGGCGCATGCCGAACGTTGAACCTGGAGGAGAGAAATCGTATACAAAAGCCACAAACCTGTGGCGCAAACAATAATTACGTTATGTCAGGGATGGGTTTCAACATATATATTGAAAGCATGACTTGGTTAGTCGTGCGACAGCGACTAAAAGATGTCAGTTGCGAACTTGGAGACATCGCCAAAGTGGAACAAGAACGGTTATAGCTAATCAGCAAACAAGATGACGTGCACGCCTAATCTACGTGACGATAGGACGAGATGTTTGGCATAGTTATCATTCGCAGGCGAGCGGCTTATGGTCAAACGTGCTTGTTTAGTTAAATGCAGGTCTATGTTTGTAACCTAGCGAAGAGTTTCAAGCGATCTGTAGACTGAAAAACTTGAGTATCCTTCCACACGAAGTAAAATCGTCCACAGAAATTTCCCAAATGACGCCAGAATTGTGATTCGTGCNCCAGTGACAATAGAAGTCGAAGAATGGGTTTTCACGCAGCATCGACGTGCCATAGGGCGGCAAAGACGCAATGGATTTTGGCAANGCTGTCACGAGGTGCGTGCGCACAAATGCGTTCGTCATGAGACAAAGAAAGCTGTAAACGGGTTTTGCCAGCCACGCCGCTAACACGGAATCACGCGCCCAACGCGTGGGTCATCGCGTTGGTCACGTGACCAACGACGTAGTTCTCTTTCGTGGCGGAGCGTGAACTTGCACATTATGACGCGAATCAAGCAAGACGTGCGTCCAGCACCGTTTCAAACGGCATAAACAAGTCAGACACGGCAAGAGAAACCTCAAAAAAATTAGTCGTGACGATCACAGCTTCGCTCTGCCATTAAATCGACTCTTCGCAACGCCGGGTCTTTTTTAACGATCTCGCCTTTATCGCAATACCTGTAAATACTGCTGCGCATACTCGAAATGGTATGTGAACCTTGCGTGCAACATCGTTGACTTTCGAGAAAGGGCGCTGAATTTGTTGACATTCGCGCAACGTTACGAGGTCAATACCAAGAACTATGAAGTGATCGGCAGTTCCAGCAACTGGCAACGTTTTGTTGCTCGCCAACCGAATGTGGCCTTCAGAGCACAAAGAATGGAGGCGAAAGGCGATCGGACCTCCACATAGCGTTACCTGAACCGTCAATCTATACATAGCGCACTGAATTGGTCGACGGGCGACAATGCGTAGCAACCTCGGATGTGTCGGCGTCACAACGCTACATTTCAAAACGCGCCAGGCACAAGGAGGACAGCGCTTTGCGTCAGCAGAATTATTTCTGACATCTTCAGCGACAAGCTTGGTTGGCATAGATATTTACCGGTTGTGAGGAGCGCGATATCCGCTTTTTTTGCACGATACATGTCTGGGAAATTTTTCTGTTGACTGATGAGAAACGAGCGGTTCGGTCGAAAATCGATCGGAACGAGGATCATTTTTCGACAGATTCGAAACGAAAGTGCATTCAGATCAGATCAACACGATCCGGCGACGACGACGTGTGAACAGGCGCGTTCGAACGAAAAGTCTTGGCTTTTAACATTCAGCTCTAACTCTGGCTGCGCTCAGTCACACAATCCTGCTATTTCGTACGTATTTCAATAAACGCGGAGTAAACAAGTCTCTCGTCTCGTTAAATCCCCGCTACCTCCTTGCATCACGTTGCTTTTCAGCACTGGATTTAACCTAATTTTAATTTAATGATTGGCACAAAAACCATCGGTATTACGGCGTACCAATCCCAGCTTGTTACCAAAGGACTCTCGACATCGAGAAAATACATCATTTACATACATGTGGGAAAACCGACCACTCGTCGAAAACTGTTGAGAACCCGTGCATGCAAATCGCATTAGCGAAATCGTCACAGATCAGCGAGAACAATTTGGGAGTAAACTGGTATCGAAAACTTGAACCTGCCGCAAGCGATCGGGATTCTTCTTCAAAATATATTTAGACATAGATATACGTGGAGAAAATAGCATGGAACGCAATACACGAAAGTGACTTTCACTCGATGTCACTTTCGTACGCCCGGGAGTGTATAACCAACTGGTTTTACAAAGGAGCACCGGAAGGAACGGTTTGCACATCAATGAGACTACTTGTTTGAAACGCACACAGGGTACGGGCATTCTCAATCTGCTTGATTTTGACACCACTTGCCGAGAGGGTGACGGTGCGGCGTTTGATATTAACTTCTTACAAACCGGCGGAAAAACCTGCGGTGGTGAGGCGCGCTTGCAGAAAATTGCGAAGACAAGCGAACCTCAAAACTGTCGCAAAGAACGCGAGTTTTTGTTTGTGCAGCAACGCACATTAGAATCAAGTGACTGATTGACAACACTGTCACGCCACGATGCACGGGTTCCAGCTGACCTCACGTTGATGTCGCGTGCCAGTGAAAGTTCATCAACCGCTTGATCAACAGCGCGACATCAAACCAAAACAAATGCTGGTCTCGTGCATACGCTGGCTAGTTTAGGCGCATGCATTAAAGCAGTGGTTATCAAATGGGGGGTACGCGTGCCCCCTGGGTACGCAAAGGTGCTCTCTCAAAGGGTACACGAATTTTTTCATAATGAAACGTAAAAGCACAATCACTATAGAAACATTTCTAATGATTGTGCTCATGGTTGCACTGTGAAGGAGTACTTGATAGACAAAATATTACGCAGAAGATACATCCTTCAAAAAGGTTTGAGAACCACTTCACTGGAACACGGAAAACGTGTTTTAGGGCTTTGCATTGCATCACTTATCGAGCCAACGTACTTGAGTGCGAAAAAAGGAAAACACGGCGCAAAAGTGCAAAATACTTTTCTCAGGGGATGGACGAGTTGTTTGACCGACGCCCGGTTCGTCACTATAGCGCTCAATGGCGACTCAACGGCCAGAGAAAAATTCTGAACAATGTGTACTGATGTTTGGCAATCAGTTTTAGACCTGAGGACGGAAATTCGTCAAGGCGCACCGCCGGTTACGTCACAAAGAAAAGAGCGGTTCGTCGCGAAATACTTCTGGAGTGAGTCATTTGAATTGCCGCCCTCGAGCAGGGTCAACCCGCCGTAGGGCGACGCGGTTAAGCGGAAGATGGAAACAGAACGCAGTGCCGGTCCCGGCGAATATCTTTGAGGTAGTCAGTGCTGACAGACTGAAAATGCTTCTCTCGCCAACACAAGAACCTCACGCTCGGAGCACGCTTGACGCGTGAAGCAATGATCATTAACGTGACGCGGTGCATCCGGAATAAATGTGCTTACGGTGCCGGCGACACATCGAGAGAGCTTTGTTTGTTTCCTTATGCACGTGGCGCCAAGCAAGGTTTTGAAATTTTAAACATAAACATTGCGCAGGCAGAGAAATGTCGCCAAGCCTCCCAGATCCAAGGAAAATTCGTCGGACGGCTAGACAGGCAGCGCTTCGTCACATCATTCCTGGCAGCGACGCCCGGGTTCGCAACCTGGGAGAGAGTAACCCGACACTTTCCTTTGCTATTCCAAAATCAATAGGTTGGAAGGAAAACCGCGTG
>JGI24158J21664_10001636_pt1 | contig 25695 bp, 19 predicted proteins | sample Ectturendosymbi3_FD_21664 | JGI IMG/M metagenome (IMG submission 21664) | reverse complement strand
ACGTTCTAACCGCGTTTTTGAAATGAAGGGCGAAATAAAGTTATTCCAAGAACTGGAAGCAAACGAGTTCACATCTTACATAGTGACAAGATTTGGTGGAAAAATCTTGCTTATTTTGCAGAAATTTTTGAAAATTGAATGACTTAAATCTAAAGCTTCAAGGAAAGGTTACAAACATGATCCAACTTCACGATGAATCTGCAAGCATTTTATTCGAAGTTGCAAAACTGTCGTCGGAAAGTAATGCCAGGAAACGTTGCTATGTTTGAGAAACTGCCAAGTGTGGTTGAAAAAACTGAGGAACTTAGTGAGAGTTTGAAGGTATCTACAATAATCCAACTTTAATCACTTGAAATTGAGTTCCAACAATATTTCTCTGAGCTCAAGTAGGAAGAATTTGTACAAAATCCGTTCTCTACCTCTCTGGATATAGCCAATATTCTCGATGAATTACAGGACCAATTTTGTGATCTTCGGAATAATTTATGAGCACGGGATATATTCCAAGAAATGCCACTTTCTCAGTTCTGATGGGCTGTGCGTGAATCATTCCCACAACTGTCTGAAGTGCTTTTCGAATATTGCATCCGTTGCCACAGTATATCTCTACGAGAGTGGTTTTCAGCTCTGGTTCACATAAAAACGAAGGCTCCAAATTGAAGAAAGGTCGAGGATGATGCGAGATTAGCAATACCAAACAAAGTTGGCCATGCAGTTGCAAAGTCAAAGGCCGCATTGAAAATGTTCATGAAATTCAATTACCGTTTGAAGTTAAACGTTATGAAATGCATATTTGTGGTACACTACACAGTAGTAACCTTGTGGTAGTTTGTTGCATTTTTCTGGAAATGCATGCTTATTGGTAAATACATTTTGTGGTAGTGGTTATAATATCGTATATATTGAAAAAAGACCAGAAAGGAGGTCGCAGGCTGTGTGGAGATACCAAAGGGAATCACGGGCCGAACAAGGTTGAGAAATACTGCATTCGATGGTATGGCCCTCCGCTAAACGCGGCATTCTCAAACTGGCCCCCGAGCCTAATTAACTGCCCACCCCTGCTTTAAATCAATGCACACAAACCTAAGAGCACAGCGAGACCTGACAGCAGTGAGCAGGTCACAGTAACAGCAGTGAGTAGGTCAAGTAACAGCAGTGAGTAACAGCAGGTAACAGCTCAAGTAACAGCAGGTCACAGTAACAGCAGTGAGCAGGTCAATTTTAAAATAAAATTCGCAGTGATGATCGATTGTCAATCAAATGAAACACTACAACAATTACATACAGCAATTCCTCAAGGAGTAAATCATATTCAGACATATTATCTCAGCTGCACATTCTAACGTTTTGGTATTTAATTTGATAAATTTTGTTAACATTAATAGTCATAAATGATCTTTCAAAAATGGCAAATTTTTGGCATTAAAAAATATTGCCATAAAAATTGGCAAATTTTTTGGAGAACAGTGATTTTTGGCAATATTTGCCAAATTTGGCACCATCTGGCAACCCTGGGCCACAGTCCAGCTCTTTCAAAACTGCTAATCGAGCACCGCGGAACACGACCACCATATTCTATCGGTATCTGGTAACCGGTCAGCAGCATTTCTGCTCAGCTGCATCACGTTGTCATGAAGCATCGTGGATACAGGGATGTAGTCGTGAGTGCAAGCGAAAGAAGTGCCAATGTGACGTAACAAACTGATATTGTAAACACTTCTGGAATCTGTACTGCCGACATCGGCTTTTTCCGTTGTGCGATTTTATAGTAACGATAGGCTATGGCAGCACGCAAGACAAAACTAAATAACCTTCTATCAAGGAAAAAAGTGTGGAAATGAAGTGATCGCGATAATACATGAAACCTTTAGGAATGCAAGTGCGACGCGACCACCCCAGCTCCGCTAACACGATCAATTGAGTGCCGTCTAGTGGGTGGTCGTGCTAGCGGAGTTCCACTGCATATATTTATGCATATATCCAAATGACATCTTTGAGGTAGATAAAATTTTCTTTAAAAATTATTTTCAGAAAAATCAGCTTTCCATACCAGATTCCCGACCAAAAAAAACTAACCTAACCTGAAATCTAAACTAACCAAAATTTAACCTAACCTTACCTACAGGCTACCATAATAGCCCAGTTTGATATGCCCTAAATTGATATGGTAAAATTATAATTGTACACATTGCAATTCAGTAATTAATTTTTCTGTTCACAATCAAGGACAAATCAGCAAGACTAATAGTAAGAACAAGAGCATGCACTCACTTATCAATAACTATTGTCAAATTAACCTTCACCTATTACGTTCATTCATGAGACATAACACTACTGAATTGTTTTTATTTTTCTACTGTATTTAGAACACAAAATGGCACTCAACAAAATTCTCAGTCATAAGCACATCGTACGACTTACTAAAGTCGTAAATCGAATTAGTCATTGAGTTTAGCGTGAGCAAACTTGGAGTTACTTCAACGAAATGTAAACAGAACTAAGCTGTGCTTGATACGGCTTAATTCTTGTTATCAGTTAACGTTTGAAGTAACTCGGTATCTGCCGACTTTTCTTTTTGTTATTGCGTTTATTGTGTTTTAAGTCAGTTATCAATAATTAAACCAACTAACGGCGATTCACACAAACGTAGTATGTACCAAAGTGTCCAAACTTGCATCTTGGAAGTAAATAGTACAGAATTGGTATAAAACTAGCATTTGACATTGCGTAAGGTCTTCACTCCCACACTCAACGCGCTAGACTTCAAACATGCATCACAGTAACAAAGAACACACAAATACATGAAAGTACACGAGGATATATACGGGGCGTATATACCAATTCTGGCAGTCCTGCCTTATAACACCATGATTTATTATCCTAAGAAAAAATCTAATTACTTTCACCATTGTTGAGAGACTTGACACCACTTAACAAGTTCACAACTTCCTTCGGGGGTTGTCTGCTGGATCGATACTCAAATGACGTGGATACCGCATGCGCATCCGAAACCAAAATAAAACAAGCGGATTGAATACCTTAATTTTTTAGACCTTGGAGTACTAACTTGTTAGTGAGTGTCGACCAGACCACACGCCAAAGAATCAACTATTTTTATGTCGACGAAGCAATTTCAGTGAGTGAGCACAGAGCACCTACTTATTATTTCCAAGTGGCAATGGTACAACATACTGTGTATTGTTCACATATTACACTTTTTACCGACTTAGGGATTGGGGCCCCCTACATGTTGGGGGCCCCTGGCTGTAGCCCCGTCAGTACCCCCCTTAATCCGCCACTGGATACGGGCCTGGTTTTAACGCGTTGCCGGTTATTTTTGCAGTTATGAAGTGTTCTGTCTTAGGATCGAGACCGCTGATAATTTATGTTCATTACAGTGACACATTGTAGCCTACAACAACGAGTAAAGAGAGTGGGTGTGGATATGCACAGGGACGCCTGAGGATGGAGGCATGGCGGGAGTGTTGCCCCTCTTCCCTTTCATAAGTGAGAAACGGGGGCGGAGGTGCCTTTTCATAACAGTATCATTGGTAATTTCATGGTTTATGAAGATCGACTTTAAACAATTTTTTTCTGTTTTTTATAAGTTTCCATTGCCTCTCAACCAGGGACGCCGGAACGGGGGAGCATAACAGGAGCACTGCCCACCTGCCCTTGGAAAGGGGGGCAACGAGGACACAGGTTCCCTTACATAACAGCATCATAGGTAATTTCAGGGACGCCCGAGAGCGGTGAAATGTCGGCAGTATTGCCCCCTGCCTTTTTAAAAGGGGAGCAACAGGGATGGATGTGCTTTTTCATAACAGAATCATAGGTAAGTTTATGATTTATCAAGATCGAATTGAAACAAATTTATTGCAGCTATTCGCGCACCCATAAAATTCAGAATGGTTTTCAATAATTTCTGCTATTGTTTTGAAGTCAACGTTGTTGCTGCGCAAAACTAGCACAATTGGTAACAAATTTTTGATATTTTACAAGATTGCATTGCCCTCAACTTTTTTACTGCCCCCCCTGCCCTATCGCTGTTCCGGCGTCCCTGAATATGCATGTTGTGTCAACAAACTTCGCCAAAACGTTGGTTTGCAAACGTGAATATGACGTTATGTTGTGACGTCACAAACAACCCATATCCAGTAACAAGACCACCATACGCCACTGCTTAATACTGGAATTTAGAAGGGGGGCATCCAATCAAGCAGTCACCCGGGAATCATCAGACCTCTGCTCGTCACTGACATTGCTGCATTGTGGGTTTGGTTAAACCAGTGGTTCTTAACCTTTTTTACATACCTTACCCTTTCATCGAACAAGAATACCAAATTTACCCCCAATACACTCAGTGGTGCTCATTTATGGAAAATACGAAATGAACAAACTCGTACAGTTTAGAATGATTTATAAAAGTTTACATTGGCTGCATTTAATGGTGCAGTAAATTTATCCCCTTGGAAGATAAAATTTGCCCCCAGGGTAAATTTACCCCAGGTTAAGAACCACTGGGTTAAACCATAGGCGTAGCCAGGGGGGCCAAAAGGGCCATGCCCCCCAAATTTTTGGAAAATATAGTGATTTTGTGCTTTGAGAGGCGTTTTTCCAAACAAAATAGTGTTATTCGCCTAAAATCAAACATTTTGGCCCCCCAATTTTTTGGGCTGGCTACGCCACTGGGTTAAACCCAAGTGAATCAGATGACTTACGAAACAATGCATTCAGCACAATCACAAAGTTAAGGAAAATGTATCTTTTGGATTTGTTGGTCGCCATTGTCGCGACATTACAAGTAGTAGAGAGGATAAATGTATATTTTATCTTTAATTCCTAGTCAAGTCCTTACGTTTCGAGCTATAGGCCAATATATAGCTACGAGCTAGGTAAATACTTCTCCAACGTTATCATTGAAATTCTGTTTACTAATGGTTGAAAACAGTCTTTTGCAAAACTGACCATCCTAAAACTAAGTTCTCCACAATAGTGCTGCTTTCTGTCTTCCACTCTTCGGCAAAAGTGTCGCTGAGATTTGCCTGAAAATGTAACTTTGTAACATTGTGTACACTAGCATCATTAAATTTTACGCTGTCTGTTTCTGAATACGTGACCACCAGTGTTACAGCAAAGCCAGTTGCATTTCTGCCCGAAACAAATTATAGCTGTTCTGTGGTCTCTCACGCGTGCAGCTGTTAAACTCGCACTGTTTCAAGAAAATAACCTTTCTAGCAGTATTCCACACAGGGTAAAATGTCGGACAGAGGCAGTTAACCATCTTTCGCGGTCTCTAGAAACTTGAAAAATGATAAAAATAATTTTATCGAAGCTAAAATTTATAAACTAACAGAATCAATGATACTATACCAAACTCTATTTCAACATCAACTTCACGATGTGTACATCTAACATGAAAAGCTCTTCACACAAAACGTGACAAACGTCACTTTTATTTTTGAAACCAGTTCTACTCTTCTTGAAATAGCCCCGCACTAAAATATGATTCGATTTAATAATACCAGAATGTTATGTGGCAGCATTAAAAAAAGTTTACCGAGGCAATTGCCTCATTTGTCTCAATATAGCTACGGCCTAGATAACCCCTAATGCGGCATAGAGAAGTGCATAATATCGTGGCCCGCATATCCCCTCCCAGGCTTGATCAAAAGGTCTTTTCACGGTTGGCTGAGTATGATAACGCCATTTGAGGCCCCCTTTTCAGCCTTGCCTCCAGACCCGCCAACCCTAAGTCCACCACTGCAGACAGCCCAACTTCATGTAAAGGAAGGGGATGGGTGCGCAAAAATTGACGTTATTTTTAAGGGGGTATGGATATACGAGGTTAGGGAGTTGAATTTTAGGCAGAAAAGCGTGACGTCATTTATGAATGGCTCCTAAATGGTTTTACACTCAAGGAAAAAATTTCGCTAATCTTCAGAAAAGAGTTGACACATGTCTCCGAACTTTTCTTGCTTTGCTAATTAGATTTTTTCTGTGCACAGTCATTGAACGCATGTTTTTCAAGGCTTGAATGTTAGCCCTCTGCTGGTTGCTTACGTGCATGCTGTCTCCGTGATTTGTAGTAGCAGCCCGTGTGACAAAATCAGCTGATCGCACATGAATGACGCAGTTGGAGCGCGTGGTCGGATGGTGAGAAAAAATGGCGCAGCCCAAGCAAGTATTTGCTGCTGTGGTGCAAGCTGCGTGGGAGCGGTCGTCCGCTGTTGCTTGGTGAGGCGGTCCGAGGCCTACTAGAAAAAATAAATTTCGCTGAAGACCCTTTTTTCTAGGAGGCCTTGGGCGGCCTCAATCAAATGCGGCACTATCAGTGGCAGAAGTGATGAAACTTTGTAGCAAAGATAGCAATNAAGTTTGCTGCNCGTGATCAGCAAACTAGTTTGGCATGATATCCAGGCCAAATTCTGACGTGCCTGCCCTGTCTGATTTTTCCTGGGCTTAAGCGTGCAAAATANCTAACTGCGCTAATCGTAAACTGCACCTTTCAGTAAACTGCGTTAAACTTCTGAGAAGGAAGCACAAATGTTTGTTTTGGTTTGTGTAGGCCAGGTCAGGACACCATTATATTCATTGTCACAAAGATCACAATAAAATGGCATGTGTTGACCAAAATGGAGGTAATAATGATGTCTAAAAGCAGTCTAGGCACAGTATGTACACTTTCACTTATGAACTGTAGCCTAGAAATCTAGTTCACCGAAGTAGCAATGATGCTCTCAGATACTGTATTCTCCAAGGACAGGTAAACTTGTACAATAAATAATACACAGCAGTAGAGTTCAGTAAGGCAGTGTGTGAGATATTCATGTTACATATTTGTTAAATGAAACATAATGGACACTTGATTTGTTATATCATTGAACATTATATTAACCTAAAATTTGTTCTATTATTTTGTAGATTTGTCATGAAAAAGGTGCAAAGTATAAAGTAACAATGCAGAAATATAAAAATTAATGCACAGAAATGGTTAAAAACAGAACTGATTCTGCTGTCACAGGCTAGAACATTGAGTTAAAAACCTGAATATTTTTTTGATATATACAAATTTAGTTGTTTAACATGAAGGAATTAACTGGGTTAAAAGTAGTATGCTGAATGCTCTACAGCAATGCTTCTCAACCTTTTTGATGAAGGGGTCCAAATCCAAACTTACAACTTTGTTAGAGGGCTGCACTAAAGAAATTTTGGGTAGACGAGACCTGTAATTTTAACACAAGTCAATTGACACATTTTGATTTATAGGAGAACAAAGTCTTATTACACAAATTATTAAAATTTTTGTTGAAACATTACTGAAGGTCGCACAAACAAAGGCAGCTTGGGGACTGCATGCAGCTCTCAAAACAGTGGCGGGGAACCACTGCTCTACACTTACTTGAATTAACCAAGTTAATTCCTTCATGTTAAACAACTCCTGTTGTTTCATTTGTTAAAAACTTCCAAGGTGTTGAGTTGGAAAATATTGTAATTTTTCTGCATCTTATAGAACCTGCGAAATCTTTATTTTGTTTCTATTTTTATTTCATTGTTTTTATATACAAAATGTTATTACTTTGCTTATGTGTTTTTATATAGTCTCTTTGTTTATCTCAGACCATGGTCCAAATCAATCACTTGCAGGGGTACTATATGGCAGCAATCATACGTTTTCTTGAAACAGGTTGATTGGTAAAAGTTTTAATCGATAAAAAACAGTTCTACTTGTGTTTGACAAAACTGTGACAAATGTAATCCCTTACATTTTTTTCAAGAAAATAACCTACCAAAAATAATAATTATCGATTAAAACTTTTACCCTCTTGCCCTCTTTGCTATGCCCTGTATGTCTGATTGTGTGTTGTGATGTCAGTCACATGTAAGTTTTTTATCAACGACTGCATTGTTGGTTATTCTTAAATAAATAATATATTGTTTTATGACTGTTCTGACCAATATTTGTATGACATTTCAAAATTTATTAGAAGTCTATTGATATTTTTTGCAAAAGCTTTTCTTCAGTGTTTACTCACATTCTTAATTAGTTTGCTAATAATGGGCATTATGTTGTGCTTTCAAAATTCATAAATGACAGTATGGCATTTGTTATGTTAGTGCACAAAGCTACAAGTACTAGTGTAAATGAGCTTAATACTGTATTTCCCAGACGGCTAATGCTCACTGAAGAGTGAAGGCTGTTGTACTTTACATGCTCTGTTAGCAGTGTCCACTAGTGTGGTCTGAAAGCTTTATAGAAAATAGTTGGCCATCTTCCTGTGTGGTTCTACAATTGGCAGTCTAGCCCAAGGAGTATGGATAGATGGCATCTGAAGATTTGTACTGCACATTCTAAACAGTGAAAATAATTTGTTTGGATATAAAGTGGCTATGGAAACCTGAACAGAGTTCAATTTCATCTGAATTTACCCAACCATAATTCAAATATAATTTGGTTGCCAAAAAAAACGAACAGGGAAATATGCTTCAAGACAGCATGTTCAACAGTTCTTTTGTTGCCTCTACTTCATAAGCTTTACTTAAATACTGTACGTAAAATCGCCTAAACTCAATTAATACATCAAATTGAGATACCTAAGGTGACAACATAACTATCTCGGAGTTATTCAATTTTGCGGTAGAAATCAAAAACTAGGTAAGAGGTATAGTTAGATGACCACATTTTATTTTACCAAAGCTGGTAGACTGGNTTGGATGCTTAGTTGGGTCAAACCAAAGACTTAAATGGTAATTGTGATCTGTCCAGCCTTGTGCTCAGCATTAATGGGTATGNGCAAAGAAACAGTTCATGTGTGGTGCTGCCACTGACTTGTCATGGATGCAGCATCACTATGAAAATAGCTGCAAAGCCCCTGTCACAATGAAGCAGCGATGGGTGTTGCAGACCATTGGTGACATTACAAAAAAGTATGAAAACAGAGTTTAAATGACATTGAACTGAACCATTTTTTGTGATGAAATCATGACAGTTTTCATAAAACAACAGTGAATTAATTGTCAACCCCAATTCGTTTTCCTGTAATATCAGAAAACCTTACATATGAAAAAAATCGTTGTAAAAAGGCTCCTCTAGGTGCTTGCTATACAAAACAGTGGTAGTCTTGTTTCTCCTTTAGCTAAAAGCTATTCCTAAATCATGAGTGCTTACTTGTGCTAAGGAATTGTTTTGTGATTGATGTTTCACTCACATGTAGTGCATGTCTCTGAAGTATTGTGTTGAAGGGATTTGATTTCATTGTAACAAAATTGCAGATTTCATGCTAGTATTATGAAAAAGTTTGTTGCATGACTATCAGTGATTATAAAGCCTCACCATGAATGTGGTGTACAAAGGAATTGGTTACCTTAGGCAGTGGTACAGTCAAGTAAATCCTGCAACTTTGACAGGCAAGTACTTACTTTAATATGGGATTACACATCAATATCTGTTCACTTTAAAGTTTTCTTTATGATCTGCCAGATACTTGTGTTTTGCAAGCTTACGAACTGTAAGCTGTTGGCTTATCATTTTTAAAACCTTGTGTTTCATAAATCATCACAGTTCATTGCCATTTCAATCTTCATGCCTCTCACTTTATTTTAGAGAAAATGACAGTACCAGTGAGTTTTGCGCATTTTCCATGGTTTGTGTAGTACAGGTGGTGCTCACACTTTTTCAGCATGAGAGCTACTTACAGCAAAAATGCAAAACATATTTATTAATAAATATCGTGAGAATTCTTTTTATAATGTATGTTGATGTACCTTGCATACCCACATAAGCCCATACTGCACAACACAATTAACTGCGTACATTTTTGTCATTACCTGACTTTACTCTGATGACTTGCACTGAATGGAATCATCCCGGGTGTTAATACCATGCAATCTACCCACTTTGTATCAATTGTTTAGTCATATGAAACAATAAATAAATCAATCAGTACCTTTGTGATCGACTGGTAGATAGCAACTGAAGTATTGAGCACCCTGGGCACAGTATAAGGTGGTGACAGCTCAGTGGTAGAGTGGCCATCATATGGCTCTGTCAAAAAGGTTAGATAATGGATTGTGCATGGTCTCTTAATTTTCTTGAATAGGAGTGATCTTCATGGAAATTAATTTTTGATGATCGATAAAATGTTAATAATATAAATACTGCTAAGCAAGCACTTTCAAGGATAGTTCCTTTTTTTGGAAAAACTGTATTACCCAAGCAAATCTAAATTAAGTAGCAATCATCCAAATTGTAAGTTGATTGCATATTGGCATTTATGCCATTGCTAGAAGTTTTGCGTTGATTAGTTTTGAGTGAAGATAAAATCGAAATGAACACAAGATTATTGGACTCAACTTAAATTGATATTTTTCTGGCTTTGTTAAGCACTGTAATATTTTGTGGCACATGATTACAGGAGTTACTTTTTGAATTGGTGAATGAAGTCTGAAACTTGCAAATTAATTATGCGTAAATGAGTAATGATATTTATTGTCAATATAAAACAAATCATGCTATGCAGCTTATGAATTTAAGTATTACTGCTTTAATTGGTGTGTATTAAATTAAACTTTAAAAATTTCCAGCATTAAACTTAACTGCAAAACCAAGTTGGTAACTGATTACTTTAGAAGCAATTTTTTGTGTAACTATAGATTTGATAGATTTCGTTCCAAATTTTCAACATAATTGTGTCAGAGCAGTCATGAAAGGGAGGTAAATTATTGTAAAACATAGACTGTTGTGTTGATATGTTCTTATAAAAGGTGGAATAAACTTTTTGTTGTACTTTGCTTTGTTGAGAGTAGCACGACTCAGGTCAAGGTAAGTTTCTCTCAATGACTTTTCAAAAAACTTCATTACTGATTTTCCCCTCGTATGTTTATTCACAAGTTTTTTGCTGTTTTTGTGAATTGCTTCCAATAAGGGCAGAAGTTAAGTGACACCTACGTTTTTTTTGCAGGTGCTATTGACATTCTCGTTGTAGAACAGCCTGATGGCACATTAGTAGCTTCACCGTTCCACGTCCGGTTTGGAAAACTGGGCGTTCTGAGAGCAAAAGAAAAGATGGTAAGTGTCACTATTTTTGACAGATCATCACCAGCTGTTAAAAATCTCTCATGTTTATTGTTCAAATGCAGAGTTATGATGTAGTTGGTATAAATAGGTGTTACACACTGAGGTAACTAGGTTAAAAACTGTGTTTTAATTTCTTTAAACAGTGGAGCTCCCCCATGAAGCGTGATTTAGTTTTACGGAAATCTAGTGTATGTATGTATGATGTTTAATGCAAACTAAAGTCTTGCAGAAAGTGTTTCATATATTACTGTTGATAGCAAGTTTGCAGATTCCAAAAGGTAGTTTTTGCACCTTTTTGGAAGATCACCAAAGCTGTTTATCAGAACCTGGGGACATGTCAGTAGGCAGGGAACTTGCTTTCTTGTATTGTTCACACGGATCGATTCTGTGGCGAATCCAAGCACGTCCATTTTTGTTTGAGTTGAAAATGTAAGTGAAATTAATATTTCACAAAGCACGTTTCAATACCTTTCAAGGTTAACATTGCTATCAATGATGAGAAGATCGTTAATCTGCACATGAAGCTAGGAGATCAAGGAGAAGCATTCTTTGTTGAGGAATGTGATGATGAAAATGCTGTTCCAGTAAGCTTGATCACATCGCCTCTGCCCTCTCGGCCATCTACTCCTACAGAGAACGGTGCTTCTGATGACAAGTTGTGAGTTTTTTTAATTGCAATTCGCGCGACAACTTTCTTTCGGAAGTTGGTGCATGTTTTGCGAGCCGTATTCTTTTTATCACCTTTGAAAATCTTTGATCGTGCCATCAACGTTATTTAGAACTGAATGCCTCGATCAACAAGGCACGTATCAAATTATTAAAGCATATTCCTTTTGGTTACTTACCGATTCCGTTAAACTTAGTGTTATCCAGTCTATGGACCGAGTTGTGCGGATTAACTTGTTTCTTACTCTAGTTGTGGTATTTGATCCACTGTAAACCTTACATAGTAATCGTGACGGTCTTTGGTGGCAGTGATTCCTGTGTTGCACAAGTCAGACTGCTTCGCCAAGAATTTTGAAACTAAGTAGACAACAAGTTCAGCCACCCAAAGTTTCAAGTAGCGATAGAGATCCCCCACTGAGATGACTTTATTAAATACTTATTCGCCGTACTGTTATATATGGAAAGTCGTGAAAGTGCTTTCTGTCTGTGGTGATTTATATGTCTCTGTGAGTATGTCACGTTGCCCATCATACCTGCCCGCAATTTGCTTGGAGGAATGTAACCTGGATCTCATTGTTTCTGCTGTTAGTCTTTTTGCTCAACGGTTGCTCTGCATTTGGCGATGGCACTTTTTCAGATTGCAGCAAAAACAAGAAGTAATGTCGAACATTCGTGGTATGTTTGTCATGTTGCTCGAACAGAAAGCAAATTTACACGGATTTGTTTTGCACTCAAACCGCTTGGTTCAACTTTTGACCCACAGTTACCTATTGTGATGTATCGGTGATTGGCTGTCAAGCGCAGGCGTTTCCGTGGTCTGACGGTATGCTGTGAGTGGTAGCCGTCGTAAGCACATTACTGCAGATCTTCACAAAACATCTGTCCCATTTACGTTTTCTGTTATTGCTGTTTGCTTTTGTCCTCGCGTAAACAATCAGGGTGTTTGGCTTCATGCTTATAAAAAGTTTGCTGCTGTGTTGTGAGTCATTTTTTCACGCACAGTATTATGTATGTTGTAAGTAGCAACTACCGGGTAATGTTAACAGCAATGTTTATGTACTCCATTCCGCCCCGAGCGTGTGTGCTGTTCAACTAATATGTGGCTGAAATTGGGACTTGTTGTGTTGAGAGCCAGTCTGAACCAGCGCGCTTATTCTTTATGTCGTCACAATCACATAATCGTGCCGGCTGTGGTAACCAATACTTCTCGGTGAAAGCGTCTCGTGACTTTATTCGAGCGTGACGCAGAATGTCGGTGTTGACATGGCGCAAGCGTCGCGCGGTTCTCTGCAGGAGTTGGCCTGATGTGCGGGGGTAACTTATGGTCACACTGGTATTTGCGTGAATCCTTTAAAGTCATTAATGATCACGCGAGCACCATAGCTTGATAGTGCTTTCCTTCCAAACTTTCCGGCACCGGTTTCGAGCGTGCTTTTATGCGAGTGGTGCTGTTATCAGCCCAGTGCATATCACTGCGGTGGAAGTTCGACCCGGTGAAATTTACTTAAAGCTGTGCCGCGCCGAGTGCAAAGCCCTGTTTTTCAGGGACAAATTCTGCTTACCTAAGTCAATTGTGGCGTTTGTGAAATGAAACAAACATGTTTGTTCAGCACAGTTCTTTCTGCGTCACCATGATTACGTCGTTTCACCGTGAAATTTACATCATTCCTCGATTACTTTTCCCCATCAGTTCAGGTCCAAAAGAAAAAATGTGCTTCGAATTATCTTCAATCTGAACAAGATTTTTGGAATGAGGATGCGTAGTGCTGCGTGAAATCGATTTCCTGTTAAAATAATTTGTTCGATAGCTTCGCTTGTTTGTTACCTTTGTGGAGACTCGATGCTTCAGTACACATATGTGCTAGTTTGAATTATCGCAAAAAGAAGAAAGCAGAGCCGAGTCGGCTGATTACTCGATTGCTTACAACCACAGCTTTTAATTGTCGAATCATCCACAACGTCTTTCAATTTTGTGAATTAGGTAGCAAAAGACAGTATAATGACCTCTCCAGCTGAAGTAATGCCTGTTAATCATCTTCTTAACTTTCGTACGCTTTTCTATAAATATACAAAACTCGGTTAAAACGTATTACATGTCTGAATACAAAATACGATATGTAGGTTTTAATACTCTCGAAAAATCATGCAGTTTTGTTGCTCAGACGTAACAGCCGCTACCAATACGGAAGCGTTGCCGAATCGATATATTGTACTTGGTTATCGCAGAGACGAGGAAGTTTGCGCATCGATGGTGTCGATGGAGGAGGTTGGCAAAAGAAAGCGGAGGAAGAAGAGGAAGAGGCGCAGTATCATCTCTTCCAGCACCACTTCCGCTTCAGACGACACTAGGACTGTCGGCGGATCATCAAGCTCTGAGATCGAAGATGAACCTGTACAAATGTCCAGCGCGGTCGAAGTTCAAGACAGCTCTGGCAAGAAGTCCACTACTGAGAGGAGCATGAGCGTTGATTCGACGGAGAGTTACCAGTAAGATTGCTTTGTTGGTCGTGGCCATTATCTTTTCTTATATGCATGTTGAAACGACTGGCTTTCGCTGTCGCAGAAGTTAATCCATTACTCGTTCAGCGACCGGATGGCTTCGGCTTGTGTTGCTGCGCTTTAGTGTTATTGGATGCTGCCTGGTTTGTTCGTTAGCGGAAATGTCGTATATACCAGCGGAACTACGCGATAAACACGCCAGCTGGTGATTTTTACTTTTGCAGCTCAGGTGCGTACAGCGCGAACGAATCTAGGTGCTTGTGCGATTTTCCTCAGGTTTGCCAATTTACCAGCGCGAGTTTTTTTATTTTATGGTCGTGCTGCAGGTTGGCGTTGCCGTGCGTACCTATTATCCGCGTCACAGAGATTGTTAGTGATGCTGGCGAAAGTGACTGCAGTCTTCGTGTTCGTGATCAGTCAAGCAGGTACACTGAGAATGACTTGCAGTTATCTGCGCAACCGCCTGGAGTTACAGGATCTTTCAATCTGCGCTGCACGATCACTGACTTGTTCCTGTTCGCTCCCGGTTTCTTGTTTTGAGTTGATCTCTTTGTGGCGTTAGTTTTGGCGAAAGACTGCGAAACAAACTGTACCCATGGGACATTGTGCGCAGTGATTTAGTGGCTCAGCTTCGTAGTAAAAATCAACTGCTCTCTAAATATATTAAAATCATCGTTATACAAGTGGTAGTGCAGTTTCAAATCACAGTTACTTGCCTGCTTGTATCCAGCTGCTTGCAAGCCGTGTGATATTTGAATAGATGACCTCTGGCTTTAATTTGCTCTGAAAAGCAGGGAATTGCGCAAAATTCACTTCAGCATGTTTGCTTTGCTTTGAGAACGCTGAAACGTGCATTCCTGTTGAAACAGTCAAATGCTGTTGCGTTGGTTTTCTGGTTTGGCATGTTCTCGTAATTAGGGGTAACCAATCACAGTGAGTATACGCACTTCGCTATCTCTTGGGATATTTTGAGCGGTTGTAGATCCCTTTGCGTGACGAGTCATAACATTACATGTGAAACCTCACTAATCGCAACTTTTGCACCAAACAAAATGTGAACTCAGTTCATGCAAAATCACTTGGGACATTCTACTGTTTTTGCCGTTACCGAACATGTGATGGCTTCCATCTCGGGTTGCAGCCTGTAANAGTGTAAGGAGTACAAGGTGAATACAAGAACAACAGTTGCTCAAGAGGAAGTCAATTAACGTTTGGACCAGGGGCTGGCAATTANCCGCCCGCGGGCCACATACGGCCCGCCACAGTGCTTTTAGTGGCCCGCGGAAGCATTTAGAAAATGTCTTCAAATCGAAGTTCCTCCACTTAGCCTCAGCACCACAGCTAACTTGAAGAGAGCCTAGCTTCTATTTCCAATACATACGACCCTCCGCTAACCGCGATCTTCTCAAATTGCCCCCGAGACAAATTAATTGCCCACCCGTGGTTTGGAGACGATCTCTCTCAAAACAAGCAGGGCCTGTGTCAGGTGGTATTTAGCATCCGTGGTATAAAGCAAAAGGTCTTTGTTTTCTGTTGCACTCGTATCGTCTGGAACTTTCCTAGTGCTGCACCTTGATCAGTTTGTCATGACTGAAGGGAAGCTTTTAGCAAAGAATGACCACAATTCATTCACTACAATATAAACATTTTGTTTCATCCCTCAAAGTAGTGCGGTGGTTCTTAACCTTCCTCGAGGTACTGAACCCCGCACGTTTGTCCGCGCATTCACCGAATATTTCGTAACTGGAAAAATTACACGATTACTTCAAAATGTCGATGCACATTTATGCTAATTGAGCCATGCATCGGACCCCGCCTAAGCCCTGAGACTGGCTCACCGAACACTTTGGGTTCGATCAACCCAGGGTGGGAACCACCGAACTAGAGCGTAGCCCATGTCTACCGTTTATTGCTGAACACACCACATTACAGAGGCCCAGCGAGCCACCATAAATTAGACGGATAAAAATTTAAGACCATAGTGAAAGATTCATGTCTTGCCAAGCCTAATGACAAAGTTTTCGATCAAGTTTGACAAATGCGTGTTGCTGACAGAATTCCTAATTTGAATTTTGTACGCCTGATTTCATTTCTGATTGGTTTGCTGTATGCTGTTTCATTTCGCCCGCATCCAATCGATGTTGTCAAAATTCCTGTTGTGACAGTTTCTTTGTTTCTGCAATTATTTCCTGAACCGATTGCAGGTCTGGCTTGCAAATGTGAATTAGTTATCGTAACACGGTCGAGAATCGCGTCAAATCTGACAGTGTTTGTTTTTTTTTCTTGGAACGGACCGTCGTGCTGTTTGTTTGTTTACCTCAGGAGCACCGGGCTGTTTGTTTGTTTACATTAGGCTGATGTATGAAATTGCCGCTGCACTTTCTCTTACGCATATAATGCACGAGAAAACTGTCAGCTGCCAGCAAATCGCTCACGTTGACAATTGCAGCGCCGCAAAGGTGCGCATTCCTAATACAACGGTTCACTTCGTCGAAGTGTCGGCGCCGCTTTGGCCCATCAGGAAATGCTATAGCAGTAAATGCTTGCGTCGGCCAGCAAACCTCCTGAGCTTATACTGTTCGAGTCGCAGCAGTAATTGCAGCTATTCCTACTTTGTGCAGCGATGGAGAGAACCGAAGTTTTTCTTCGATGCGCTGCGTCCTGTCAGACAGCGAACTCCCAGGGATGGACAGGTGAGTACCTTTGTTCTAGTTTTTTCATTCAACGCCACGACGGGTTTTTAAGATGCTTAGAGAAATTTTCGCTTTTTGCTACACCGTGCATCCCGTTGAAATATATACTGTGTTATTTGCGGAAGTGCGAGATCGATTCAACACTTTTGTTTTGTGGTTTTCAAGAGATGACGTACCCGATAATTCGACAATATGTTGCACACCCAGTCCAACTTTTTTGCTTCCAATACAATAATCGCTTCGGCCTTCACTGTGACCCAATGTTCTACCAGATCACAACCTTTTTGCAATGTAGAGCCTCATCTACTTCCCCCAAACAGTGGCGGACCCCCCAACGTTTTTTCAGCTATTCAGAAATATGATTTGGTCACTGCATGGTTAGTCAGATATACAGCAATGTGCACTGCGTTAGATGTTCATAAAGCATAAAAAATCTCTTAAAATGCAAACAAATATCTTTCGCACAAAAATATAATGATCATTTGTTTCAAAGCGGCTTCACTTAGTGTTAGTCAGCATCTGTAACAATATCTTCAACTCCATTTGTCAGTCGCGTCCTGACGATTTTATGTTTGTTTCCTGAATTAAATAACGATTTGGAAGCGCGTTGGCTTCATCTCGAAGAATGCATGATTTTCTGCATGTGTTTCCAGCAAAGCGATGCCGATGAATCTCAGTCCCTTCAGCGACTCGGAAGCCACGGAAACCCGGCAGCCCTCGGATGTAATGTGGGGCTGGGGACAGCTGCCAGGCAGGAACAAGCAAGGTGAAGCGTTTTCTCGGTTTGCGCTGTTTCCTGATCGACGCTGCGCGTTGTGCTTTTTAGGCCACGCTACATTCAGCAAGTGGACAGTGCTTGGGCGTCGTCTGCTGCTGTTTGTTTTCGTTGACTGTTCGTGCTTGTCACACAGTCATCCACCGCTTTTGCGTTGCTTGTGACGCAATCGCCAGCGCTGCGTTGATGTTTTGCAATTTTTTGCTTGCGTCGAACAGATTCCGAATCGTCTTCTGAAGACGCCGGTGCCTTGGAAACGCCAAACTTCACCGAGGAAATTGACGGAGCGATGTTGGTGGAGCCTGACTTTAGGTATTGCTTCGTCCGGTAGCAAAGTTGTTTGTTCTCGGCCCATGCGGCTTTCGCACCGAGAGCTGGCTCGCTCATCGGTTGCTTGTGTTTAAATGAACTGTCATCAGGATAGCAGCAAAATATTTGGCTATGACGTTGGTTGTTCTAGCAAAGAACAAAGTGTTGCATCAAAGCTTGATCACTGCGACACACTAAGACTTTTTTCCGACCTTCGGATAAACCACTTTAATTTTGCCACAGCATATATTGCTGCAAGCCACAGCAGAAAATAAACTGCTCGGTAGCTTCTGCATTCGTGAATCGCAGGTTTAATTGTGGTATTATCCACCTTTTTGATTAACGCTGAATTTGAGACGTCGCCCTTCTGAGAAAACCATGTCTCTTTTCGACCAACTCATCTTCTTAAAAAGTTGTTCTCGCGATTTCGTTGGTTTTGTGATGAGATATCGCAGACCTTCAAAATAACTGCACTGGCCTATTGTCAGCACAGCCAGTGTTTTTTAAGGTGTTTTGAGAGACCGAAACGGTCTCTTAAAATACAGTAGAAACTCGCTTTGCCACCACCATCAAATACACTACAACTTTGCTTTAAGACCAGTTCGGTACTCGCATGAAATAGTTGCGGTCTGTCAAAATGTCTTTGCAGTCAGCAAAGTCAATCCTTAAGAAACCCTGAGCACAGCAAACTTCGTTCCATAAAATATTTTTACGGATTGCTTTGCGTGCAAATCTTGTAGTTTTGAAAACAAAAACTTTCTCCACACATGAGTTGCAAGATGAAGCATCAGAGAAAATTGAACAAAACAATGTATGTTTTCATAATTTTTATATATAGCGATACATAGACTGCAAGTAATGTTAGCAAAAACAACATAAACGCAAAAGTGCAACCACTAAAACAATCTTTGAAAGTCCAAACAAGTACGCTGAATTAAAACTATTATTCTTTCGGTAAACATAGGTTGAGACCAGTCCCGTCGCCACCGGGGGCTTTTGTGGGCTTAACCCCCCCCCCAAACAAAACTCCAAGCCTCCCCAAATTGAAACACGAAACACTATAAATCAGTTGAGATTTTGTCGGTTTTTAGAGTGTCAAGCCCCTCCGCACAAACCCAAAGCCCCCCTATTGAAAAGTTTCTGGCGACGGTTCTGGTTGAGACTACCAATACAGATCATACATGCATTACACCTTGAAGACTGTTTCTTCACCCCGAACCATGTATGAACCGGTTCAAAAGTTGTTGGTTACCATCTGCCAGTAAACCGGACCGCTTGGTTTTATTCTCCTGAATCGGTACAAAACCGCAACCAATTTTGCTGCCGTTTCGAAACCCTGCTTTCATAGAAAGCTATCCTTGCTTCCTTATCGAAATTCCGCAAAAGAATGCTTAGCGCTGTTGCCAAACTGCAAAAGAATGCTTAGCGCTGTTGTGGTGATGAAAGCGAGACCTGTAGTCATTACCTCCATCCGGCAGCCATGCAACAATCGATGCTCTCAATTTTCGCAACACCTTATTAAAAACGCTGCCGCGTTCCGTCATTGCGTTCTTTGAACATTCTTTGCCGGCAGTTTTGCGGTGAACCAGGGTTGAGAACCACGACCGTCGAACTTCAGTGACGCAGGAAAAGCCAATTGCAGCGTTAGTCAAACTGGAACACTTGCGTTCCGCGACTTTCTGCACAATGCTCCGCCGAACAGTAAACGTGACGCATTGCATGTACATTTGACTCCTTTCGTCACATATTGTTGTCTTGTTACCTCATGATGAACATGAATGCTGTTGTCGGCTCCTCACGTGTATCGCTTGTGCGCTTTTGGAGAGAAGAAATTTCGCAACAGTTACGCATTCCAGAGTGGAAAAAGTTGAGTTTGCTGTAAAACGTGTGTTTATTGATTATACTTAAATGTTTCTCATTAAATTTGCTAAGAAAAATCCTTCACACAATTTTTTATTGATTTTCGCTTCCTTGTTTCATATGTTGGGTACATATTTTTCATTGGACTTTGCGAAATTTAAGTCTTAAGTTTTTTCTTGATAAGGCCGCATCCAGGAATTTGTTTTTTTTTTGGGAGGGTGATGGCCTGACAAACCTGTAACGAGAATTTGTTTGGAGGGATTTGGTCAAAAAAAGGTCATCGCCTGCATAAGGTGCCTTCCAGCCTCTAACCCAGAGCACCCCTAAGTACGCGCTTTTACTTCTTGCTGTTCCATGAAGCGAAATAGCAAGGCTTCGTTTTCCTTGGCTAAAAAAGTTTTCAGAAACCTTGGACAATTGGGTCAGCTTGATTACTGCCCAGTGCCAAACGCTTTGCTCTTGTTTTTTTCACTTTTTGTCAAGGACGACGACAAAGCGTTGTCGTAAGTTTGTGGCTGACGGCATGTTAACAAGACGAAAGCTTCGTGCACAATTGCTGCAAAACTGTAATCGCGGTAATTCGAGTGAAAGCCACTGTTTTGAGATGCTAAGCATGCGAGGCTGTTCACGTGTGCCTCTCCCGCAACGGCCCTTCGCGTGGCTGCAGCTGACAATTTTGTTTCGAAATTCATCAGAACTATTCCTACGAGCGACAGCGTTCGGGTCGAAGATGAAACTGAGGCTCTACACAAGAAAGAAAGAAGTAAGTTGTGCTGCTTGTTAACTAACTGCCTTAACCGCCGGTCTGAACCTTGTACCTTGCGGTTCCCCGTATCCACTCCTAAACCCTGATGATATCTCTGGGTTCCGCGTTCGACACACAGGGCTATGATTATCTGTTTTAATATACGGAGCACTCTTGGCGATGTTGAAACAGTTACCTGGCATCGAGTGTTCAGTTTCGCGCGGAATGTTTGCCTTTGGCGGTAACTGTTGGAAAAGCGGGCTGCTGGGAGCAGAATATCTAGCAAGGGTGTGCAATGCTCGTGGCTCATGCGCGCGACTTGAGCTGCTTCATACTGCAGCGAGATCGACTGCAATAAGTTCACTTGAAAAAAAACCAGTGAAGCTGTCACAAAAAAGACCACAAAACGCGTATTGCGTTGCTGGTGGAATACGTTTTATAGGACACGAAAGTACGAGTTGCGAAACCACCCACGAATAAAAACCTTAGATCTGGCACACTCACCTCAACAGGTGTGCGGCATGGACGAAGGTTGTGGTAACGTGCGCACTGTGGCCCTCGGGCGAGTAGTCTTGTTTGAGGTGCGGTCTCACCAACATCTGAAGCACCTTTCGAGTATGCGTAATGACTCTTTCGCTGGCGTGGGAGGGCGTTCGAATAACGCTATTTGCTGTCTGAGCGGAGCTGAGCTCCATCAGCTGACAGATATTTAAAAAGGTCAGCTGTTTGTCTGCACAGCTCGTGTTAAATGCCGCTCTGTTTGGTTAGTGCTCGTCAACGCTAGGAAACGGAATATAACGTCCTTTGTTCGGTTCCAGCAAGTTATGTTTCGTTTGATCATGCTGAATGATAGTTGAATTGATGATTGATCTTCTGGGGACCCAGTAGATAGATAGATTTATTTGGCGGTACTGAATTAATTGCGCTAAATGTATTCGCTAAAACAGAAAAAGGGGCCGGGGACCGAAAAAACACAGAGGTTATCTAGTCAGGTGCCCCATAAATTACGTGAGATTGATTTAGCACCGCTCCAAGTCAATCCGAGCAAAAAAGTACAGTATAGTGGCGTGCGGTTGCAATATTTTGCTCAGTATGTTTTATTTTTTTCTAAATCTCAGGCACAACCGTCATTTCGTCAAAAGCCTCGTACCGCGTAATTCACTTCCTGCTCGCCGCGATGACATTGCACGTCAGGTCGTTAACGGTTCCCTTTTGGAACGAAGACCTTAATTTTCAGTCGTTGTTGCGTCGTTGCAAACCTGAAGCTTTGTACCGCCACCAGTCATGTGTCACAATGAAGTGTCTCGAGTCGAGTGTGCTTTGGTCTCGGCCGGAACGACCCCCACGCTAACGAGCGCAACTTCGCCACTCTGGAATGTAACCACTGCCCCGAAGCCTGTTCCTTCGTGCTAGCAGCGCGTACTGGTGCGCCTGAGTGACTCCGTTTCTATCTTGAGTTTTGCTTCAGTTGAAAATGTGCAACGGGCGTGAGTTTAGTGATCTGCGGTTTGCGGTTCGACCCGTATGCTTTAAATATTTCCCTGAGATTTTCCACATTAACACTGCGTTATCTTGCTTCAGCTATTTCGTCCACGTCGCACAGTTCGTCGGCGTCAAGGAAACGCTGCGACACGGAAGGTCTTTACCTGGACGATGTGTTGAGCCTAGAACCTTCGGAAGCCAATATTTATTTGCAGGTATGCTTGTTACTTTCAGCCGGAATTGTTTTTGTGAAGGCACAGCCTCTCACAGCTTGAAGAACAAACCCGCCTGAACAATTAGAGCAACAGTTCGTAATTATTGCTGTGGGCTAGAGGTTGAACGAAGGTGAATGAATTGCCTGGTCCACTGTATTGATTGCGTGCGTGGCATGCTGATAGGGCCCGTAGCCAGTTTTAAGGTTTTCGGTGGGGCAATATTTTTGTTTTTTTTAAATGTTTAAAAAAATTTTTGGGCGCAACGAAATTGGGGGCCATAAAAAATTGAAGGAGGTACTTCCCCCCCCCCAGTGGGTACGGACCTGATACTAATGTTTTGGATTAAACGTCAGTTTTGTTCATAAAGAGTTGCTACTTCAACGCATCACTGTCTTGCTGGGCCGCAAAGCAAAAGCAGCGAAACAAACCTCTGTTTTAACATTTGTCGCTGCAGAAATCTTCCCGGGCTGCTGCAGGTCCTGTCACTCAATCGTCAACGCCGAACGCGGACGCCGCTGAACCTCCCCCCAACCCGTCCCCGGAAAGGGCGGCAAGTCCTGCAGCCGGAAGTGACATCGATAGTGGCACGGACTGCCAAACGAACGAAGACACGAGGTATAATTTGTTTTGTATTTCTATACATTTGCTGCATACTGTATATATATATATATTTTTGCAACCATAGATAAAGCAAACTCATTCAGGTGTTTCTGAATCAAGCGTTTTGTAAATATGAAAAAGAAATCTGCTTGTTTATTACAGCCATTGGTCTCACGCAGGGGCGTACCGAGGTTAGATGGCGCCCAGGGCAAGAAACTAGTTTGGCGTCCGCATGTTCGAACCTGAGGTATTTCGGGAAAAAATGTACCGTATTAAGGAAAGTACTGGCGACATTGTAGGGACTTCGAAAGGCGCCCCCCAGTGATTCGGCAATGCCCCTCTTGCTCCCATCTCCCTTGGTACGCCCCTGGTCTCACGTGATAGGTTGCTAGATATCAAATCTTGTGTGCATGAGCAAGACTGAATTGGCAGTGTGCCTTTGATTGACAAACTAGCTTTCTGGCTAACCGTGGAGGTGTTTGTTTTAGTTACAGACTGCCAGACCAGCAAGATGATACCGACCTCGCCATCTCTCTGTGCGGTTTTGTGTCCGGAAGCAATGACGTTGACAAAGGTTCGTTTTTGCTGCCGACCTTCTTGTGCTCAACCGATTTCTGGGATTACGGGATCAGACTGATCGAATCTGAGGCGTCGTAGTCTTTTTTATTAAGATGTACTCGGGGTCCGTGACCTATGAATGTTTAAGAAGCGCTGATTAAGTCCTTGACTTTAACTTCGTCAATGTAAACTTAAAGAACGACCGGCTTGGAAATCCTGGCGAGCGAGCGTGCAATACAATCAGCATCCAGTCGGCGCATGACCTGGCATTGCTGCACAAGTTTTACTATCGCCAACGTCCGCGTATTACTGCTGCACTGTCTTGCTCAGACAAATTCGTAGAGAAGCAAGTCGATTATGAAGCGTTTCTTCGAAATCCACTTTCGATCGTCAATGATCCAAACCTCGTCGTCCGATTGGGAACGTCGCGCTTCCTCAACTGGCAGGCTGCTGTACCGTTGATGGTGTCCTTGGCTGCATTCAAGCAACCCTTAACCCAGGTGCGCTGCGACCTTCGGCCGCGTCGTGTCTAACCTCAAGAAAAAGCGCGCCTAACATCTGCTCGTCAGCGCCTTCCTCGTTCCCCCGAATGTTCGCACCTGTTTGATCCACTGTAGACAAGAAGATAACGCGCATCGACTGCAACTGATCTGGTTCCGGTCTGACTGCAGCTTTCAATCACAATGCTTTTAAAAAAATTTTCCAAAGATTTTTTTGCTATGTCGTAGTGTTTTTGTCTTTCTCGTAAATATCACTTTGTTTGTTTTTCAAAGTGTCTGCGACGAAAGAACGTTTTTATTTTTTTAAGAAGTGCGGCTTCTTTGTCCGTGGATTGACGTGCATTGAAAACGTCTGTCATTTTGCTTGGCTTGGCGTTGATTGCCGAACGTCTTGCTCAGTGAGAGTGAACGACTGAGAGTTGTGTTCGCTTTTTTTGCAGGAGTGTCTGGAACGCGTGGTTCAGTCGGCTCAACCTCAACCGCAAACCAATCGATTAATGGGCTGGTTGTGGCGACGACCGAGCAGATTGGATCAACAGAGTAAGTGCGACATGTCAAGTGCTGCCTTGCGTGCGTGTTTGTGGTTTGCTAGTCATTATGCACGTGGCTCGACGCTACCGGCCGGCGCTTTCAATGTGTTTTTTTCTGAGCCAGAAAGCGCTTTGTTTTATTTATTTCTGCAATTATTTTATTTTAAGACGCCGTCAACGGCAAAGCTCCGGCGTCTCCCGGCAAAGAGAGCAAGCAAAGCAACCCGGACCACTGCTCGCCGCTCGGAAAATCGCACTCGGTGGTGCCATCCAGCGAGAGCGAGGTGGCCGACATAATTACGGATGAACTGCAGAGGTGACTAGCTTTGTGGCGGATCAGAAACTATTTGCAGTGCGGGCTTTGGTTATTCGCTGGAGTGCACCGTAACTGAATATCGATCGCTGTTAACGCTGTTGCGCAGAACGTGAGCTCTGCCGTGACAAAACTCTGCGACGAACGGTCAAAGGCATGTTGCCAGAACAGCCATCCTGTCGGCTTTTCCGACGTTTCCTTTTCAATGAAAGGGTCGCGCACACGCGCAACAATTTGTATTCCACCTTCAGCGTTTTCAAAACTGGGCGTAATGTGTTCAACGTCGTCTTACCCAATGCTCGTTGTCTTAGCAATATGCAGTGAGCATCGTTTCGTCTACTTCGCGTCACCACCTGCAATGTAAACAAAAGACACTTCGTTGCTTTCGGTTTGTCACTCGCAACCTCAATGGTTCGCCAGCTTCATATGCTGACGCTTTTTCGACACGCAATCCGATGTGAAAATCAGATGATTAAACGTCACATCCGCTATGAACCAAAACGTAACTTCCTCAAGTCTTCTGGTGTAAACATCTACAAAAGCAAACCACGCGATTCGGCAGCATGAAACTGTTTTGAAAATGCCGTGAGTCAGATGGAGCTTTTTGTGAGGCACTGGTGCGGAGCACATGACGTTCGTTTGTGCTTGTCCAGCCCTGGGCGTGTTCAGGCGGGCGCCTAGTCACTGCTCACAAAGCGGAACAATTTCGTTGACAAAAGGCAAGTGTTTACCTGGTTCAACAGGCGCAGAGCATTAGGTGAAGGTCATTGCTGTCTCGTGCTGGTCTCAACTTTTCTGTTCGCCTTCCAACGCCCTATTCTGAGCTCTGCATCGGAAGGGAAGTGTCCGGAGCAAATCGAGAAACTGCATCGT
>JGI24158J21664_10001633_pt1 | contig 25712 bp, 23 predicted proteins | sample Ectturendosymbi3_FD_21664 | JGI IMG/M metagenome (IMG submission 21664) | reverse complement strand
GCGTTTATCTCACTGAGCACAAATTGCACTTTGGTGTTGGTTGAGCCTTGTTTTATAAGAAATGGCTCTAAGCTTCTGATTTTCTTTGATTACTAGTTAGTAATCAAAAAGATTTAAAGACGTTAACGTCTTTAAAACTGAATGTGTATGATTAAAAATCTACTTAAAGTCGCTTATAAAGGAAAGCCACATATTTTGTAGAAAGTTACTGCAAACTGAAAAGGAACGAATCGATTTTGCAAAGAATCACAGCTTGTATATGAACTTACACATAACAGCTTATAAATGAACTATCTGAGTAACTACGAAACTATGGCATACCTTTGAACTACCTCACGTGATAGTTAACTTAGCGAAAAGACCAAAGTTCGCGTAGACACTTATTATGTGCAAAATGACGTCACGATCCGTCTTAATAAGTCAACTGAACGAAAATATAAACGGACCATCAACGAACGCACGATGGTTTCCGAGCAAACCCCGCACCTCGTGCCTCATGATAATAGTTGAACGTTCAAACGTGCTAATTTGGCCGTTACACGCGCCAATCTGCAACTTCAGTATTATCAGAATTATTAATATTTGAATGCAACAGCAATTCCAAATTTTTAAAAATACCCGGGTTTGGTAGTTGAAAAAAGCCGGGTTTCGGGTAGTAGAAAATAGCCAAAAAAAACGGGTTTCCGGTTCGGGAAAACCTGGGTTGGAAACACTGAAATCAGGTGACCAAACAAATTGTAATAACTATAGAACAATCTCTATCCTGTTGTAGTTTAATAAAATATTAGAAAAAATATTACACGCCAGAGTATACGCACACTTATAAGTAGGGCAACCAAACGTCAATTAAGTCAAAATTTTTCTGCCTTTTCAAAATTTCATGAAACGTCCACAAACCAAACGTGACGCTGATAGCATGAGCCATTCCAAAGTTATTAGGTCAAAAAAAGTCAAAATTTATCGTTGGGTCAAAATTTTCTTGCAGCTGAGTTTTTTTCTCGTTATCAATCTTTCATTGAAGTTACAACAGCAGATTTTGATATGTTTTTGCAAGTTTAGTTGCAATTCTAAAATACTGTAGTAATGGGTTTGTTGCGACTTCTGACGTAATAATGTTGCTTTGCCCACGACTGGATGTTTGAATAAGTAAACTAGGTGTTGCAATGCAAGAAACATGGTCTTACTGTACTTGGTTTGGAAGATGCTCAATCCATTACGCATATACTCGTATAGTGTTTTAACTTTATGCTACACTCAGATTTGACTATAGCGTAGTTATTAATGTTATTATCAACATGTCATGCCTAAGGTTAAACAACCAAATTCTGCAAAGGTTCGAAGTATACTGCATGAATATGCTTCTGAGTTTACCTCAACACCTAAGGGTGAATTATTTTGCAAATCCTGTGACTGTTTAGAAAATGAAAGGTGACAAAAGGTTTATGGTGGAAGCACATCACCGCAGTGCAAAGCATCAATGAGGCTCGTTTCATGAAACCGAAAGTAGCCAGACATTTTAAAAGATGCTATACCCGATTTTGCAGATAAACTACTTTTTGTTTCATTTCAACACAACTACTTTTTGTTTCATTTTAATACTTTATATGAAATGCTTTGTATTCTGCCTTTCAACTGACGCAGAAAATTGATAGGTTTTCTGAAAATTGATAGGTCAAAATAAAGTCAAAATTTGTAAATAATAAAGTCAAAATTTTAAATTTTTAGGTCAAAAAATTGATTGCCCTACTTATAAGAGTTTAATTTGATATCTAATCATCAGTAAGATTTTAGGTCAAAGTCTGCAACTGCCTTTTCAGTTGAAAATATTTATTCAAACCTTTTAATTAACAGTGAAAATAGGCTGTATACCTGTTCAATATTTTTAGATTTATCAAAAGCATTTGATACTGTTAACCATGAAATTTTACTTCGAAAACTATATTTTTACTTTGGTATAAGATGGGCTCTTTGTGGCTGTTTTACAATTATATTCTAAATCGAAAGCAGTATGTTATTACCAGAAACAGCAAATCTTGTTTAAAAAATGTTTCTTGCGCTTTTCCCAGGGATCCGTTTTAGGGCCACTTCTCTTTATGCTGTACGTAATAATGACTTGCTGAACTGTTCAACATTCCCCACTGCACTTTTTGCTGATGAAACGTACGTTTGTTTATCTGATAAAAATTTGAATGACCTGCAATTTTCGGTGAACTTTGAACTTCAAATGAAAGCGTTTAAATAAATTTTAAATATCAATAAACAATTATAAGTCATCTCACATACTAATCATCAAGTCTTTGAGAAACACAGATATCCAGACTATACCATCATCATTTTAAATACGTTTAAATGATGTGACGTTTCGGTCAAAAATATGTGTTAAATACCTGGGTGTCCTCACTGACAGTAGATCAGACTGGTCTTCTGTGCAATTGGTGAGAACTAAATTATCGCGTGCATCTTATTTATTACTTAAAATTCGAAAATTTGTTCCTATTGCCATTCCCAAAATCTTATGCCGTAGCTTTGTTTATTGCCATTTACATTACAACACTGTATTATGTCATGGGGTACAGCAGACAATTCCGTCCTGCAGCCATGGAACGTTTTACACTATAATATATTGAGAATAATGACGTTTAGTAATTGATTTGCAGTTGTCATGTTACTCCTTTATACAAAAATCTTAATGTGAAGTGGCAAAATTTATGCACAAACTACATTACGGTGCGTTGCTCAAAATCTATGACAATTCTTCCAACTATTTTTGGTTTTCGTTCTCGCCAAACCAGATTCGCCAACAACAAAAATTATTTCATACAAAGGGTTTTCACAAATTCTGGAAAAGTGACTAGTTCTTTTAGAGGGGCTGCACTCAGGATAAAAATACACAGTCTGAAAACCTTGACCCATGGCATCTTCTGTAAACAGTATAAAGATTGTATCTTCTCACTTTGTGAATAAGTTTGTTTTTATTTATTCATGTTTCGTTGCATGCCTTTTGTGATTGCATCTATCTTCTCTGATGAGCATGTACCCCTAAAATTTCTCAGACCAAATATTTTATCATGATTAATCATAGATATATTTAACAATAAACATGTAATGATTTAAAAAAATAATATGCAGTGGTATGCATATGTATAAATATTTGGAAGTAAATAAATATTTTTTCCTTCTATTGCTAACCTTAAATGTACCCCTTTAGAAAGCCAAATGTATCCCTAGGGGTACATGTACCCCAAGTTGGGAACCCCTGATCTAGACCTTTCGATAAGGTAAAGAAAAAAATGTAAGCCACCCGAAATGATGAAAAAAACATTAAAAGCCGGGGCATACAATCAAATAAATACGGTATGCTTTATCATAGCAAATAAACTTGACTTACTATGCTGTTATGAATGTTCTAGATTTTCACCTGATACGGGGAAGTACCTCGCCGTCGCGTCACACGACAACTTCGTCGACGTTTATAATGTGCTGAGTAGCAAGCGGGTGGGAATATGCAAAGGAGCGTCGAGCTACATTACTCATATCGATTGGGATGCGAGAGGCAAGTTTTTGTTCCTCTTTGTTTCTTCATATTTAAGGGAGTTAATCAACTGTTCGAATGTGCTGGGCTGGGCGTCTGTGAACGTCAACCCTGGTAGGCATTGCTGTTCGCATTCTGTCTGTTTACTCGTAAGTCGCATCGACTCCTTTATATTACAGCCTTGTTTTGCTGTAGGCTTTTCTAAATTGCTTCTGAAGTACTGTTTCTCCGTAGTTATTTCTTTCATTGTGTTAAAGTCGAGGTTCTTCAAGAGGTTTACAATCCATGAATACACTGGTGTATCTTTAAGCTTTCGTAAGGCAGCAAACCATGCCTTTCATCGGACTGTTAATATGAACGTTGCAATATGTTTAATTTCGAAGTAGTTTATTATCCGATTGGGTAGATCTGTGTTGTATCAGCATCGTGCTCTTACTTCTTTTCTGAAAGAGGAAAACACTGACCTTAAGCAGCGTTTGTGAATGATCTGATTAAAGTAGTTATTCCCAACCTTTTTCATGTCCCGCAACCATCAGTAATTATGTTATCGCGCCCCTAGCAGTGTTTCTTAACGTGGGACACGGTAATGTTTGGGGGAGCATGGCAATATTTTGAAGGTTCTTGTAGTTTACTTTCAGTGTAGTATGAAGTGACTCGTGGTGGGTCGTACGATTGTTTTGAAAATGAAAGCGTGGTATGGGATAAAAGTGCTGATAAAGATTGCTTTGAAGTAATATATTATTTGAGAATAGGTGAAGATGATCTAAACCAGCTAGTCCAACCGCGGGCCGCATGCTGTCTCGAAGGTTCTGTGCGGCCCAGTAAGCTTTTCGTTATTATTGTGTAGCCTACGCATAATGCAAGGACAACCTGTCTTTATTTTGATAATCTTAAATTCGACATTTTCGATGCAATGGTCTTTAGTGCCTGTTTATCATGTACTGCGCACTGATAGATTTCCACGTGTCGACTGACACCTAGGGGCAAAACTAATTTCTAGTTTTCTGATTTCTACTCATGTGTTCCTCTGCACTAAGCTGATTTCTAACTATACCCTTGTTGTTCCAATAGCAGTAAACTTGCCTGTGGCATCACAGTTTGGGAATGATTAAAAATGTCATACAGTCGTTATCATTTCAGTTGCTATTGTCATACAGTCGTTATCATTTCAGTTGCTAAAAATGTCATACAGTCGTTGTCATTTCAGTTGCCGAATGCTTTCAGCAACTTTAAACTAAACTTTGGTTTGCTGAAATGAAAGTACGTCATTCAATGTGAGGCTCCCATAAAGATAGCGACATAATTTTTGGCCCAGTAACGCATTTTTCTTGGACATATTTGATCTAAACAAATTCAGGTGCGCAACGACGTTAGATGGCGCCCGGGGCAAAAAGCAAGCGCCCCCATGTTCAAACCTGAGGTCTTTCGGAAGCAAACGTACTGTATTGAAGGAAGTACTTGTGACATGGACTTTTAGGCGCCCCCATAGTGATTCAGCGCCCGGAGAATTGTGCCTCCCTTGCCCCTTCGTTACGCCCCTGAACAAATTTGTAACCTTTGGAATGCTATCTTGGACCCTTGATGGGAAAACCCTAGCCTGAAGATCACTACGGAATTACGGCTTTCTGTGTTATATTTAGCGACTTTTCAGACATCGATCAATCAGTTTGATTAAACAATATGGAACAGTTTTGATGATTTGAAACGTTTTTCAGTTTGAGAAGTATGTTTTATTTCAGGTTTTCATCTCTTGCAAAAGTTTTCAAAACCTGCAAACCTATGTTGGACATTTTCAGAATCAACTGTATGTTGTAAAGTGGTAATATTTCCACTCACTATGACATCCTTTTAAGTTCGGAAAACGCTTGCCTGTGGTACACCAAAAAACCTGATCAAATTCGAGTAAAATTTTCTTTGTCAGGAAAGCTACTGTGCGTCAACAGCGGAGCAAAGGAGCTTCTTTACTTTGAAGCTCCCAGAGGCAAGCGCCAGACTGTGAGCAGTGATGACGTCATTGAATGGGCATCCTGGACTGGAGTTTTGGGCAAAAACTGTGAGGTTGGTGCTGCTATGTCTCATTTTTCGTTTTCTGCTTGCCGCTGCACATGGCTGTATCTGTAAGTACTTTTTTTGGATTTGAAACAAGCGATGAAGCAAAAAAAGTTGGATTCAACTAAAAAATAACTTAGTAGAATAATATAATCATCGAGGTTAATACGTACATTGCAACTGCTTGGCCAAAACTGCGTAATGTAGAGAAAAACTGTTTTGCATTTAACCGCTATAAAGGTCATATGTGAGAGAAGCATTTTGCATTTTTCCTGACGCTAAATAATTTTGAAAGTGAATTTTAGGTCGTGTGTGTTTTCTGTCAACGAAGCGTTTTTATATTTTTATTAGGAGTGCAATAATTATGCTGGTTCGTAAAATCGATTCCAGGTGTTCATGAAAAATATATGATAGGCTATAGGAAGCTTTTCAGTAAATATACTTAAAATTTGTTTGCCACCCAAAATTTTATGTTTTCCAAAGCAGCGTATATCGCTTCACATTTCTTCTGTGCTTTCAGGGTATATGGCCGCCGTACAGCGACGTGACAGATGTCAACGCAACTGCACTGACTTCCGATAAAAAGCTGTTGGCGACTGGTGACGACTTCGGTTTCGTCAAGCTATTCCCCTACCCCGTCAAAGTAACGCACCACCGCTTTTTACTAAACCGATTATTTGAAATGTTTTTTGGTGTAAATATTGAACAATGCAGCAGCGTGGAGTGCTATAAATCCTAATACGTCTTTGCCTGCCAACCTATACCAGCTATGTCCAACCGAATTGCACTGCTGGGCCGACAGTTAAGTCAGACTCTTAACGAGGGTCGCGCATTGAATGACTTGCCTTGTTCTCAGCAAGTTAAAATTTAGTTCAAGCTACTGAAAGCTTTCGAATCCTATCAGCAATGATAACGACTTTTTGGCACCTCGAAATTGTGATGTCGTAGGCGAGTTTAAAGTGCCGGTGGAACCACAAAATAGAACTCAGTTTAGTGCAAAGGGAAGAAATCAGCAATCTGCTCTTGGAAATGAGTTTTGCGCCTCAGTGGGCACATGGGAATCTCCCTGTGCACAATCCAGACGTGATAGAGTGGCACTAAGGAACACCTGCATAAAAACGTCAAATTTAAGATTGTCAAAACAAGGACAGGTTGCCTTCGACTGAGCTGCGGATTGGAAATAGCTGATCTATGCAGTGTCCTGATGGCGTCCCTCTTGAAGGCGTCGTGAGTTATGCGAAATTTTGTTGTCGTCGAGCAGTTCCCGGGTTTTGCCAAATACAAGAAACAATGGTTGTACGTTGATTAAAATGTGCCGCTGAAGCCAGAAGTTCTCTTTCACTGCTGCGTTTGCCGAATGTACATTTGCAGTCCACGCACTGTTTTTCTGGTTTGCTTTCGGTGCAGAGTTCAACCATTTTCTTTTTTTGCAGGGCAAGCATGCAAAGTTCAAGAAATACCTCGGGCATTCGGCTCACGTGACTAACGTCAGATGGTCCCACGATTCGAAGCAGCTCGGCTCTGTTGGCGGCGCCGACACCGCCCTCTTCATCTGGTCCAGAAAAGACATAGAAATATCAAGGGATGGGGCAAGTTCACTGACGCCATCGACCGACGTCCATTACCATGGCGACAGCGAGGACTCCGACACCGATTCTGAGGAGGACGGTGGTGAGTCACGTGTGCTCATGTTCCCCAAAACTCTCTGCACAGTTTCTTTGTGCGTGCCAGCAAAGCTGTTTCTTCCAATATTCGAGTATGTTCGTGTTGGCAATACGTGTGCCCTTGCGAAAAAGCAAATATTTTCATCCAGGCCCGTAAAATACATTTTTAGAGGCCTAGAGGGGCAAGATTTTTGTTTTTATTATGTTTTAAAACAAATTTTTCTGGGCATAGCAAAATTTAGGGGGGCATTGAACTAGAACGGCCCCTGCGGCTACGGGCCTGTGCTCATCAACATGTTCGGCCTCAGCTACCTTTTTGCTGTTCTTCAATTTTTTTATTCAGCAACACCGGTCATGAGTGTTGATCGCAGAAAGATGTGTGGTTGAACAATGCTTGGATTTCACGGGTTTCAGTGCTGGCTTAAAAATAATGCGCTTTTGCGAATAGTCGCTTTGTTTGCGGCTCGGTCTCGTACATGCTGGTCGTCGGTGTTCATGCTTGATATTGTCTGTCACAAGAGTTGTTGCCGGTTTTCCTTCATGGCGCTTGCGTTAGACAAGCGATGTAATTCAGGTTACGATAGCGACGTGGCACGTGAGAAAAACATGGATTATTCGAGTAAAACGTACGCGCCGAACATCCGGGACGTTTCCGGAGTGAAGCCCAATGCGAAAGTAGTCGAAGAAGAAGAAAAGTAAGTTATGACAGTTGTTGACAATGGTGATGAGTCTGATAAAGCTTGAAAGCTTTCGTATTTTATTTATGACTGAAAGAGTGTGGTAATTATTCATGGACCCTCCATCAGATGTCAATGCATAAAATTAAAAGGGCAGTACTTTTAAAGGTGACTGTATTTCACACGAGTGCCACTGCAATGTGTGGTTGCTTGCTCCTCACATACAATTGCGTTATCAAGGCCTGTCGTGAGCCGGGGAGTCCCCAAAACAGATCGCGTTGCCACCAGCAGTGACGTGGCGGTCAGCCGGATCAAAGAACTAGAACTCCATCATGTGTTCGGTTACCGAGGATTCGACTGCAGAAACAACGTGCATTACCTGGACGAATGTCAACAGATAGTCTTTCACGCAGCGGGTAGCGTTTTTTATTTTATTTTCGTCAATTGTCATTGATTGCACTGGTAACAATAATTGGTGATGTGCTTAAATTTCCTGTCGGGCATTTGGCGTTTTACGTGACGTGATGATACTTGCCAGGAGCTGGGATCGTGCAGCACGTGGCGTCCGGCTCACAAACCTTCTACCTGCAGCACACGGACGATATACTGTGTCTCGCTGTCAATCAACACCCGAAGTTCGCGAACGTTATTGCGACAGGTAGGCTTACAGGTTTTGTGCAGAGCGTCTGGCAAACCTTTCTGCTGTAGAAAATCATGGCTTCTTTGGAATTGCGGATGTCGCTTGGAAAGTACAAGTTACTTTTGCATTTGCTCAAACACTGTTCTTTCTGTTTGACGTTAAACTTTACATGGCTCCACTGCGCATTTTTTGGCGTTTCTATGATGATTATAACTGTGGGAAATCCCGGCATCCGTTCTTTTGCGTCTTTTGGACTTTCAGAAAATCGTACAAACACTTGGCTATTCTAATGTCCATAATTCGAAAATCAGTGCACCTGTTGCAGAAAGTGCGCCACCGCTATTTCGCGGAAAGTTCTCATCAACGATTACTCCAGAAAATGAAAATATGGTCACACAGAGCGATGTATGACAACGCGCACTCTTCGCTCTTTATTAGCTTGGACTTTGATAAAAGGATATAGAAACATATCAAATGTTATGCAGGGGCTAACGCGCACTCTAGCTGAATGTGCGTTAACCAGTACTCTGTTTACCTCGTGCTTCATCACGCCTCTATTGCTTCAGGCCAGCTGGGCAGCAACGCATCCGTTCACGTCTGGGATGCGGTCACGAAGAAGTCTCTCTCAATCCTGCGAGGCTTCCACACCGGCGGCGTTTGTTCGGTCAACTTCAGCGCGAGTGGGAGGATGCTGTTGTCTGTTGGTCTTGACGATCAACACTCGGTGGCCGTCTGGAGGTGGCAGGAAGGTAAGGAACTCTTGGACTTTTCCTTTTCTCTTTTCTTAGTTGGTGTAAAGCAGAAGCACGTATAATCATTAGACCAGAACCAGCCACTTGGCTTTCACTCACTTGCGCGAATGAGCTTGGTTCGTTTGGTATGCAGATGTAACGTTTCCTGCTCTTAATACATCCCAGCACATATGATCATAGAAGCACGAACCTTGCGTATCAGCAGTGAAAGGAATCGTGCACAAGCCTTTGCAATGAACGCTTCAAGTTCGTTTTTTTATTTCCAAACCGCAAACACAAATCTGATGATGCAAAATGCCGGAAACTGTCAGAACTGATTTTGTTTTCTGCTGCTTTTTTCAAGAATTATTCGCAGTCGCGCTGCAGGTAGCGATCTTCACGCTTTTCGCTCTGCTCGATTATCTTAGTTTCTTTCCTTTTTTTCAGGCGCCAAAACGTGTAGTCATATCTGCGGTCGACAGCGAATATTCTCAGCCGAGTTTCGACCCGACTCGGACACGGCTTTCGTCACAGTCGGCGTCAAACACGTCATGTTCTGGCAGGTGAGTGGAAACCGTGCTTTGCATCTTACCTGTCTTATGCTCAGCAGGTAGTGACATGTTTCAGTGTTTTTCGTGAAAGCGTTTTTTTTGCTAATCGGAGTGTTGTTGACTTGTGGCTATTAATCCAACTCGAAGCCTTTCTGTACGTATTGCTTTGGCGATAACAACAACGAGCAGACATCAGTTTACAGGAATTGCATCATTTTTCACGATTTTCTGAAGAGCCCGTTTCTAAACAGCCAATTTCATGCAGCGCCTTTTACTGTTTGTCACCGGGCAGTTGAAACTTGTTTATTTTCAACTTTTTTTATTGACCTAGACGAGGTCGCTTTCGTCTCTTTAATTAAAATTTCGTGCTTTTAGGTTTGCGGTGCTGCTCTCCTGGGAAAGCGAGGTGTGCTGGGCGCAACTGAAGGCATTCAATCTCAAACCATGCTATCGATCGCCTTTGGAGCCGTAAGTGACCAATGCGTTGGGTCGCTTTGTTCTTTCGCAATCACGCTCTTTCCGATCATTACCGACGCAACTTGTTGCCACCACGAGATTCCCAACGTGAACTTGCCATCTGCTTTGCGCGGTATTTGGCGCATTTTTGCTCGGTTTGCAAACTTAACTTTTTCTGTGGCTTTGCTGAATTAACTTTGCGCGCGCCTTCGGTCTCACGTTCATCGGTGCGGCCGCCGATCGTCGAAATTCTGAATTCACGTGAAAGCGTTTGTCGATATTTTAGAACGATCTCACGTACACTGGCGCCATGAACGGCGACGTCTACGTCTGGAAGCAACACTCGCTCGCACGAACTGTCGCCAAGGCCCACGCTGGTCCGGTGTTCACCATGTTCACCACGTTGCGAGATGGCTTGATCGTCACTGGAGGCAAAGAAAAGCCGTGAGTTGGTTTGCTTGGGGACGCCATTTTTCTTGCAACTTTTTTCGTAGCGTGATCTCACACCTGTGCGATCGTTCCCTCTTTTCTTTCGCTCGTCGCTTTTTCGCGACACTACTGGTTTTGTCGCAGGAGCAACGAGGGAGGTGCGGTTAAGTTGTGGGATCAGGAAATGCGAAGGTGTCGAGCCTTCCAGGTTTCCGCCACTGTCATCAAGTCTGTTTCGCGTTTAAAGGTTCGTACAATCCTGAGCAAAAACTTGTCGAGGTGATTTGGGATGATAAGGTGCTGCCACGTTTGACTTGTATGTTGCGTCACAATACGTCGAACGTCATGTGCGTAGCATGCCGGAGTAGACTGGATGGTGTTTTTTTGAAGATGGGTTGAGTCAAATAAAACATGTGCTGTCGCTGTTAATATTTCTTCCTCGAGTGGTAAAAATTAACGGGTTCTATATACATAACGCTGTTTTTTAGATAAACGCTGATGACCCTGTTCTTTTTGGCATCGCTTCTTTTTTATTTTGACGTGCTTGCTGCTGTTGTACCTTTGCCATCATGTCTATTACCAGAATAACAACGAAAATAATGTTGCTTTTTCATGTTTGCCGATGACAGAGGTGACAGGCATGATCGTCGATTGATTTTTAGATGTGTCGAAGCAGTTTAGTGAGTTGTTGTTTTTCGCAGGTGCGCAGACAGCTAGTCAAAAAACGTCGTAAAACAAACTTCAGGAAAAGATATCTCTGCCAATAAAATGAACTTTCAAATTGGTTTCGATAGTTTTGCCGTCTGGGGATGTTTACAGCTTGCGCAGGTGATAATATTTTGACATGTTTTAACCGATGCTTGTTTACAGGGCAAGATACTGATAGGCACGCGGGATTCCGAAATAATCGAAATGGCTGAGAAAACTGGCGCGTGCACTCGGCTCGTTTGCGGTCACAGCGAAGGAGCACTGTGGGGCTTGGCGTGCCACCCGACCTCCATGCTGTGCTGCACCGCATCTGAAGACAAGTCGGTCAGAATATGGGATCTTAAGCAAAAGGTAATTTCGCGCGATGGGCAATATGAGATCTAACGTGTAAATGAGCGCATGTCTGCTTTCGAGGTGACTTTTTAAAACTTTTATCGCGAATCCTATACAGCGCTCGGAACCAAAGGTTGAAAAAAGGACGGGCTTTAAGGCTAAGGTCTATTAACCACATAGTCGTGGGATGTTGATTGATGCGAATGCCAAGGAAAAATAAACGCTGCGACTTGTACTAATTCAGTTTATCAGCATGATGTAATCCAGTACCTGAATGTTACAACCAGTTTCTGAAAATTACGTTGAGAAATGTGGCAGTGCTTCCGGAAAAAGACTGCGGCTTCTTCTGCGCATCAAGATGGCATGGTTGCAAGTTATCTTATTCGCGAAACAGTTCAAAAATTGCATTAATTATTGTCCATATATAATGCTTAATGACAGCGCTAAATCTGCATGCCTTCTATCTAAATACTGTATTATACAGGACCTGCTGCACAAGTTTGTTTTGAACTATGGGTCACGCGCATGCGCTTTCAGCCATGATGGAACACGTATTGCCATTGGTCAAAATAATGGCGAGGTAATACTGCTGGATGGCGTCACAATGAAAGCGCTCTGCAGAAAGCGAGACAGATCCGGTATCATTTATGATGTCAGGTAATTTAAAGTATCGTCAGCCGTTTGACGAAAACGTATGCTGTGCGTTTACATAAAAGCCATCCAACCAATTATATGCCTGCTTTCCCGAACATTTAAAATTTCAAATTATGTAAAAGCATGCTATCAGCTTACTTTGCAATACGTCTGTTTTTTATCTTACGCAATGATTGTTATTAGTGCACTTTAATTATATATTTTAAGCCGTTTTATAGAATATTTCGCAGTTTTGGGGAAAATGCCGGGCGTATGAGCGTTTGATGTGGTTTTGTCCTGCCTTTACGAAAAAATCATCCAACATGTTTTTGGTGACACCTTTCAAAAAACACGTATATACATTTCTCACCTTTTGCGTTCTTTTCACAATTCTTCCTTCCGTCTTTCTGTTAGGTTCAGTCCTGATGACAAGATTTTGGCGGTGGCATCGGCAGACCAAGTCCTAGACTTCTACCAACTAAACCTGCAGAACGAATTAAATCGCGTCGGATACTGCAAACAGCTTCCAAGCTATGTATTTCAGGTCGACTTCTCCAAGGATGGAAAATACATTCAGGTCAAGCTCAGACTGCAAGCGTTTATCCACGTGCTTGTTTGCATCTAATTATCTAGCGCGAAAGTTTGAGCCATGGCACACTGGTCATCACGGGAAACTGCCTTTTTATCTTGAAATTCCTTCAGAAACTTGCCCTGTTGATTTCATGGCCTTCTCTGCTCTTCCAACCCGAAGTAACGCAGATTCGTTTGCACAGGCGAGCACAGGTACATACGAACGATTGGTGTTCGAGGTGTCGTCGGGAAATCTCGTGACTGACGCCAAAGTGATCAAGAACATCTGCTGGGGCTCATGGACAAGGTGAAAATCAGTTTGTAGTCGATACTTTGCGTCTTCGTCTTCTTTTGAGCGAGTTGTTGAAGCCACTGCTTGGCCGCACTAGATCTCGGGTCAGATGTTGAGCAGCCATTCGATTGTCTCAACGTCCAGAACCGTCAGGCCGTGCAGTCCATGGGGAGGTCGATGGATTGGACAATGGAGGACAACATGGTCGACGGTTTGTTCTGCGCCACACTCACAGACCGCAAAGGAAGCCATACCCCATTTGTACAAGCAGCAGCGGAAACGCCCGACGCCGGTGCGTAGGCGCTCAAGTCGGACCCAGGCTCTTCTTGGGAGGGTCGCTCCGGGGGGGATGGGTGCCGGTGTCAGGGACGAAAATGCGGAGTCTTCTAGGGTTGGCTTTGCGTCTAATACAGTGGTTATGTTTTGTTTGTTATGCGTGGTGCGATACAGGAAAGCAACTTCCAACACAACCGGAAACCTTTAGGGAACAACCGCCCTAGGATCGAAAAATTCTAGCGGCGTTTTGAATCAAACCCTGTCATGTATGTACTCTGCAGCCTGTGTTGGAAAGGCGAGCGGTTGGTAAAGATTTTGTGACAGATCACTGTTCGATCCTGTTACTGTAATCACTTTACGAACAACAGTCTTTGACATCAACCAGCGTAAGGGTGGTATTCCAGTGAAAGACACAAAGACGTCATTTCAAACTCATTAATTCATTTTAATCCAAATGCATGGACTTGTGTCTGGTCTGCACTGCATACTCGCGGTGCGAAACACTCATGGGATTTCCTAGGACCGCAGAAGCTAATTTCGTTCAGAACTCGCCCACCGATCGCGCAACAGAGTCGGTGAACACATAGGATGCAGAATTTCTTACACTTTTTCATTTAAAAAACAAGTATCTTCGCATTTGAAATTTTTCATAGCAGTATGACATCACAAGATGGTCCCAGTGACGTTTTTGGTACCTGAGAAAAAATTTCAAATGCCTAGTTGGCCGCTTTTTTTAAAGACGGTGCACGAAAATCCCCATCTTATGATGTCTTCATTGACCCTCTAACGGCGATCATGGCCGAAAATGTGCCTCAGAGGCCACTGCAGCGGTTTTGGCGATCCTAGCTGTTTTGATCTATGGGATTCAACCCAGATTGCGCTTGATCACACAAAACAAGATCGTGCACCGTCTTTTGTAGTTACCCTTGTTATGTGATGCTGAGCTACGAGAGGACAGGTGCGAACGATCTCCTTCACGTCGATCGAAAATTGTTTGGCATTTGCATGAAAATGATTAGGGAATGGGGAACTTTGAAATGCTGAAAATCGGAGTTGTTCAAATTTTGCCCGGCATTTTTTCGTGGTGTAGCTGGGTCGGTCGTTTAGAAGTTTCCTTCAACGAGCACATGTTATTATTTTACTTCGATGTTTTTATTTGCACGGCTGGGCGATGGCGAAGTGAAACGACGGATGAACGTCGCATGTTTGCGAGGTCCGAACTACAAATCAGTGCATTATTTTTATACGAGTTTTCCTGCGACAGAGTTCGTCGCCGTTTGCTTCTTTGCAACAAAATGACCGTCTCGGTTCTTGTTTCTTTCTTAGTGTTCTCGGTGATGACGTGGTCGGAGTGTGGCCGAGGAACAGCGACCGTGGTGACGTCAACTGCGCGAACGTTTCTCACGCGGGGAACGTTGTGGCCACCGGCGATGATTTTGGATTCGTCAAATTGTTCGACTTCCCGTGCCGAGAGAAATACGTGAGTTGGACGACTTGACCGAACTGTGCTCGTCTGGTTATGGGGTTTTCTTTTCTTGATAGCAAACACTTTCATAGAATCAATAAACTTTGTCGCCTTGATGTTTTGAAGTAGCTGCGTTTGGGCTCTTTAGTGATTTTACTTCTGGCATTTTCAAAAATTTGCTCAAACGTAGACATTCAGGCTTCAGTTACTGTGACTGCGCTCATCGAAGCGTGACTTTTTCGTTCATGCGAATAACTGTTTGTTGTATCGAAGTGTCTAGTAAATGTGCCGTTGCAAAACCAAACCGATCTTCCGCCTTGATTTAGCATTTATCTTGTTGTAGCACAAATGTTACGTCTACGTTTGCCAATCCTTTGTTTCCAGAGCTACTTCAGAAAATTCATGGGCCACTCTGCTCACGTGACCAACGTGCGCTTCGTCGGAGATGACAGTTTGTTGGTCACAACAGGAGGTGACGACTGCTGGTGAGTTCGTTCAGCTATTGTGGTAAAATTTAACAACTCGAGCGCTGTGCCAGCACTGCACTCATCATGAACGCACGAGCGGCAGGTGGCGTTCGCGAGCAGCATAGCGGAACAGTGCAAGGAATTGTCACAAACGACAAGCTTAGACAGCGAGCTTCGCAGTCGCGCAAGGTTGCTTAACTTGTCAGCAGAGCGCGTTTTCACGACAGCGATTTAACTGTTTCACTACAGATATTATTAGTTCAAGTTTTGAAGTCATGCGCACCCAGTGCGGTGATGGTCAAGATGTTTGTGCGAATCGAACCTTGAAAAGAAAAGATATTTGTCGCTTCGTGGTGCGTGTGTGCAATACCACTACAACTTTCAGTTCAGGAGCTGATTTAAGCTTATGCACGTTGGTTGCAGTCATTCTAGACAGGCCACACGATGATTGTTTGGTAGTTTTTAGCACTCGTATCAAAGGTATGTAAAGTTACCAACCGGTTTGTGAGATTTATTGATAGGATTGCAACATTTTCTTAAAATTACATTGGAGATTTTATCTAAAGTCAGGCTTTTTTTCACAAAATTTTTCTTGTTATAAAGATCTTTCAAAATGCTGAAATAAAGCGTTGCGCCAATGGAGTAATGTGCGGGGGATTCAGTGACTCGCACTTCTGTTTCACTTGCAGGAGAAAGTTGTTTCTGAAGGTCAAATTTCAACAGTAGATTGCATTGACGAAATTGGTTGATGTCGGTTGACGTTGCGAAGCGGGTCATGTCATTTAAGCTTTCCAAAATGGGTCCATCTTCAAACTTTACATTTGTTTTGAAACTGGCAAGTCGTTGCTGTGAAAGAAAATCAACTTCTGCTCGCTGATAAATGCAGTTGAGTAATCTCCAAGCCAGTTGCTTGCAAAACAGATGTAGTTCTGCCAGATTGATACTCCCAGGCAATCAGGATCCTGAGCATTGCATTCTCAAAGCCCGTCAGTGAAATGTATATTCTGGAGTTGTTATCCTGCAGGCGGATGAATACGGTGAAGCACGGGAGACGTTCTGCTTCATTCTCTTGTGATTATTTTCAAAGATTTTATTGTATGCGGTTCAGTTCATTGCAATCAGTAAATATTGATGGAATTTTGAGTTTATTCGCCAAACACAGTCTATGGTCATGTGAAAACAGGTATTGTTCTGCTTAGGCGCGCGTGCGTCGTGCAACACTGATTGCATTGGTGGCTATGTCGTGCAGTCGGTATCGCGACACCATAATGGTTCGGAAGTAAGACACATTATCGTGAACCGCGAAGCTGATGGATCATATAGCATCATATTTGAAGAAGTTGACCTGGGCTCAGTGCAATTCTGTTAATATTTTTTTTTCTATTATAAGACATTTCACAAATTTTTATCTTTGAGCTTTTTATTCACTTGAAATTGCCGTTTGCGGAATTGGTCTGTTTTAACGAGCGTGTCCTTTCGCAGTGTCTTCGCGTGGAAATCCAGTTGAAGTGGGATTGGCCTCAAACCATTTGCAACAAGAACGAAATCCCGCCGTCACTGATCGATATTTGTTACTTTGCATGCCAAGCAGTGTGAACTACTACGCAACTGCTCTATGCAAAGAAACGCTGTCCACTGTTGCTTTGCGGTACATCGTACGAGTTAGTTCCTTCGAGAAGAATCAAGCAGTCATTTGACTATTGGCTGCGCTGCCTCAGTGCAGACCACCGGGAGATTCGCTACCTAAGCAAAGTGACCGATTTTTATCTTATTTCATGCGTCACGTCAATCGTTCCAGTTGCGGAGTTTTAAATGATCGCTTGGTCCGTTGCTTACATTTCGTTTGGGGATGGATAGAACCCCGATGGTTGCTTAAATCAGCCAGTGTCCAATCGCAGACTTCGAAGAAGGTATTCGGTCAAAGCAAATTTTGTGTTGTGAATTCAACCCGCATGATCTTGCTTTGCGATTGCGTCAGAAGCCTGGACTTATCCACATATTGGTTTAGCCAAAGCGTACAGTAGGCACGTCATAGATGGAACAAATAGGAACGTGTTGGAAAAACTACCAATACAAAGTCGAGTTATTCGTTTTATATTTATTGTAATCAGGTGAAAGAAAAATAATTCGCTTACTGTGTTTTTTATGCACTTTGAAATCATCGATCGTCAAACCTTGCTTTTTTAACCCCTTAGCGCTTCCTACACCCCCTGTATTCTTAAACCTAAGTAATTGTCGTTTTCTGTGGGCTTGATGATAACTACTCTCTTTCAAACATCTCATCAGCTCCAGTATTTGCGCGAAGCCGTCTTGCATTTGATACCATGTTTCATCCTGAAAGTTGCAAATGAGCTTATAATTTAGCGTTTTGTGGTGTTTTCCAGGTCTAGCTGCTTTCTAAAACTTTTATTGTGTACCGCCTGGTTTGAGTTCAATTTTTTGCATATGACTGAAATACCAACTTACTATTTTTGTATTGTGCTTTCTACGTACACAATTCCTGTTGAAATTTGTAGTATTGTAGGAGAAAATTATTATCAGCAAATTGTGCTTTTAATGCGCGACAGTCTTTGGTCATTGCCCCTTTTGAAGCTCATGATTAAAAAATCCACACGACTCAACCCATGATTGCGCAACCCTGACCTCCAAGCCAGCATCTGCTGTTACTAATTGGTGACTGTACAAACGAAAGATCAACAGGTTGTCAGTTATCAAACAACATTACAATGTCCTGGGTAAGAGCCACCGACATCCAACTATGAGAATTCCTGAAATTGTAGACAAAATCAAGATCCGATCATGTGATCGCGAGCGTTAATCATGCGGTACAGAATGCGGGGCTGTGAGGTCGGAGTCTACCTGCTATACTGGACTCTGCTGTGGATATGTTAGTTTCTGTTCAGCAAAATGTTGTCAAAAGCGTCATAAATGATATGATGCCTGCTGCTCTGAGGTACTGCTGTTTGACAGTCAAATGGAAAGTGTGTATGTCGAAGTTTGAACCAGGTCGAGCATTTTTTATGTGTATAGGATTAGGAAGTGATTCGGGTAAGTAGAAAGTTAACTTCCCTGATTAGAGCAGTTGCATTATTTAGACCTTCCCGACACCATGACCAATCCTTGTCAAAATCTTTTTGGCGTTGTTTTGTTGCTGATCACTCTATCCTTTAAGCAGTAATAGCGGAATGTGAATGACTATGGTTTGGATCCCTCACTGCAAATATTTCAAATCAGATGAAAGAAAAACTTTACGTGTACGTGGGTATCAGCTCCGGCCGTTGCTGAAACTTTATGACTTGAATCTGACAGTAAAAAGCTTCGATTGATGTGTAACTTAGCACGAGCTGTGAAAAGACTTGCGCACGCAGCAGGTACATACATATATTGCTTACAATCTCTGTTATATAGCGTACAGTCAACACTAGGCTCGAATTTGGTTGTAGCTCATTCCGTTTTGGACTTTACATTGTGTACGGTGCAGCGTTTAGCGTAGCACTCCGCATGTTTGAGACTTGCATCATGAAATACTTTTTTTTGCGTTTTTACGTTCGCTGTTGCCCGTATGCGTTAGTTGCTTAGCTTACACCGAATCATGAATCTAGTATGATCGCACGCCCGTATCACATGCAGTCTTCTCTTTTGTGATTACAATGTCATAGAAATAAAAATTAGTAATGCATCCTTGGCCTGCCTTTATTTTTAAATAGCTTAGCGACGCATGGTACTGCTAAGTACATACAGCACAGAAACGAAGAAAAGCACGGGATGTGCGTTGCAAATGTAAGTTTCGTTGTCGGCTGCTTCGTCGGTCTTATGTACTGCGTGAAACAAGACGCAGAGAAACAGCGCCACGAGGCGCGTACTGCAAACTGCTAATTTTGCAATGATTACTTGCGCGAATGAATAAGCTGCTGCTACCACGATAACCGGTCTTGTATCGATGCTGTTCGAAGTGTGAAACAATCAAAGCGCGGTTTGCGAGAAGTGTGTCGAATGAAATAACACTTCGACAGAGCTTAGCAAAGCTTACAGAAAACGAGCATTCGGAAAGCAATTACCTACCTTCGACAATACAGAAGGGAGGCATTAGCAGGCAGTAATACTGGTGAGCAGTCTGGGGACTGGCCCATGGGATAGACGTGACTGGTCACATCAGTCTCACATGCAGACCAAAATGCCGGCGACATTTCCTCTGACCACCGCCAGTGCAAACATTGTCGTTGGCTATGGTCACCAATCATGTCAATATTTTGCAAAATTTTAAAAAAGTGAACAACACATAGAGACCGGTGGTCCCAGTTGCAAATTGTTGGAATGTAGGCGTTTAAGAGGTCATTGTGTTTTCTACATTTTACAGTGTCTGCCTCTGATATAGGGCTGGCTGAGTACTTGATCCGTAAGGTCTTTCCATTGGTAGAGGAACCTTTTTCAAAATGGCACAAGTGCACGTCAAAAATAGTATGGAAACATTTTTTCATTTTTCCATATATTTTTTTGCGATTTACTTTAACAATGCACCCAATACTAATTGTGTTGCTTAAACTTACTTATTTAAGTAAAATTTGAAATGTAAAAGTAGGGGCCTGGCCATCCCCCAGGAAGAAGTGGAGGGCCTATACCCATGCGGGTAATAGTTCCGCCACCCCTGGGTTTTTCGCCAACTCTTTGTTTCAAATATGCAGGTCATACCGATTTGCAGAATTCTTAAAGTCCTCATTTGGCTTATTTTTTATTAGTATGCAATTAATTTTTCCACATTTCGGTATTTCATTCTACGCTCTTATTGCAATTCTGTTATCACGTGGTTTCACTCACAAACATGCATGAATAAACGTTATCTTACTTGAAAACCACCGGTCCATTTGTTTGAGCTCTATCTAGCTGTTCCAAGTGTTACAGCAGTGGCGGATCCAGACCAGATGTTAGGGGGGCAGTCAAATAAGGGGCACCAAAAAAGTCTTCACTTGTTTAAATACCAAAGGTTGTCTGCGACAATCACTGAGTATCACACAAAACTGGTTACCTCTTGTCGGCCAAGAAAGTGGCTATTTTTGTTGGTCGAACCATGCAATTTTGCGGGGAATCACCCTCGGATGGGCCTCGTTTCTCACATGCTACACATAACTGAGAACACTGTTGGTGTCCCAAACAATCTCTTATATCTACAAAATGTATTTAAAAGAATACCATACAGCATGCTGCGCGTTAGTGTCTGACAGTGCTTTGGCTGTCTGTATCGAGATCAGAAAAAACAAAGTCTGAAAGGTATTCCTGACCTGCTTAGATGTAGAACCAGGGATGTAGTGGAGTGGGAACACGTGGGAACGGCGTTCCAGCACCTTTTTCATGACTTCATTAAATACTGCTTTAGAATGAGTTTGAAGCTTTTTTAAAATGGCTAGTTTTTTGGATGCGTTCCCACACCTGTTTCGTTAGCACTACATCCCTGTGTAGGACAGTTCTTCTTACGCTAACAAGTGACAACTCACGTCCCACGATAGGAGTCTAATAAGTAGGTAAATGAAAGTCACTTTTCCAGACGAAGCTTGTGCACTTGGATGTATTTGAAAAGCATATTTATGAAACGATAATTCAAAATAAAAAGTGAATGAAAGGCATTTGCTATGAAAATACTCCCATTTTACGTAGCTCTGCTGGCTATCGTGAAAAACTATCTCATAATCATTTGATAGATTCATACTGGACCTAAAAGCATATTGCCCTAACACACATCTAACGCCACAAATCACAGGCGGATCCAGGTGTTTGGGGGGAGGGGCTCATCGACGATTGTAACGCCTTGCAAATTCGTCCACCGCGAAATCCAAATCTATGTTGACTTTTCTGTGTAGACTATATGAAGCAAGGCTAGTCCGTTCAAACGGTCCTCTCGGGTTGTGGTGCTTAGAACATTTTTAGGCGGCGCAAGGCCGAAAAACTTCGCTCAGCCTCACATGTTGTCACTGGAAGCAGGGCCGGCCTTAGAAGGTGCGGGGCCCAATGCAAGACTTAGGCGCGGGGTCCCTTTGAGCAGTATTTTATGACGTCATCGTGCTCAGTCAACCGTGCTACGACGTTTCTGAGAAAATGGTCTATATGAATATCAAAACACACGGCGAATTATTGGAATTGATCTGTATGTAGATGATATCACAAGTATTCTTTTAATTTGGAAGGGTGTGGACATAGCTAATGTGTCCCCTAACTACGTGCATGTTTATGACTAACATGCTACTGTGGTGGATATTAGGCAGTGTGCCGCTACCACTCGTAATTAAGCCGAAAATTCTGATCTGAGCCGCGAGCGAAAGTGGAAAGTTATGTCAGTCAAACTGAACAAGCGAATTGAACCTACAATGCAACATACTTCACTCTTGTAAAAGTGAAAGCCACTTTTGTTCGAAGGACCAAGCCCCTAACTAGCCACGGGGCGGGGCATTCGGGGGCAGGGCCCCCAGAGGTTTTTAGTGCTCCTCCCCCATTTTGTTGTGTCCAGAAATATTTGCGTTAAACATATAATAAAAACAAAGATATTGCCTCCTAAAATGTATTTTACTCCCAAACCCAAAACCTGACTACATGCCTGAGAAGAATGACCGACTTGGAGAAAGTTGCTAACATAAACTGATTGACCATTCTCACTTTCGGTAGCCACAAACGCAGACGCATTCTTGCATAAAGGTAACTTCTGGATCAGGGTGCACGATCACCTGTACTCTGTATGACGCAATAGCCTACGTGAAAAAAACAGACTTCACTAGAGAACAAACCATATCCGACCAAAGTTCTTCCAAAATCCCCATTTTATAGTCATTCTTAATGCATGTACTTGGATACCAACAGAGCCGGATCAAAGGGTAGGGGGCCCGGGGCAATTTTCACTGGATAGCCCCTATGACGTATTTCATGACGTCATCGTTTGTCAATTACGTTTTCCCTGATTCGCAACGTTCTCGTTTGCTTTTTCCAGTAGTCGATTATGCGCCTGCTGCAGGGGGGGATTTACCATTAGGCTAAAAAGGCTTAGGTCTAGGGCCCCGATTTTGAGGGGGCCCGAATTTTGGGAGTAAGGACAATTTCCAGCATTTCTGCTGGCAATTATATTTGTATTTTTGTTTTGGTTAAAGCCGCAAAATCAGTTTGTGGTGTCAAATGCAGTTCAATAAACAATGCAGGTTTTGCATGAAACGACGTACTGTACAACAAATCGCGTAGTGGTCTTGGCAACTAACTGTAACCTTCCGAATTCGTGTAAATACGTTGATAAATGAAACAAACATTAAATATGAGGCGACAACTCACTATCAATTTGAAATATTGCTATTCAGCTAGAAGAGCCACACAAAACACGTCGGCGAGCCGAAGTTTGTCCACCATTCATAGCAGAAGCAGACCCGTAACCAGCATGGGGCACCAGGGGGCGAAGAGTTTTGTGAGAGTAGCCGAAATGTTAAAACTTTGTCCAAAACATTTTCCAGAGGGGGGAGATTTTTCAGGGGTCTTCGTTCCCCCTGGTTGCGGGCCTGAGCAGGAGTGGGCAATTAATTTGGCTCGGAAACAACTTTGAGAAGGATGCGTATAGTTTGAAGCAAGTCTCAGTTCAAGTTAGCCTCAACATTAACGTTTACTGTGACGAGTTGGAGGATGTATCCGATTTGAAGGTATTCCTGAATGCTTCCGCGGACCACTGAAAACGCTGTGGCGAGGCACATCTGGCCCGCGGGTCGCTATTTGCCCACCCCTGCTCTATAGAGCATAGAAGAATGAGCGCGAAGGATTGAAGTGAATGACGATGAGCATTTTCTTTTTATTAGGTTGAGAATTGGAAAATTGGTATGCTACGTATATAATGTGTGGAAAAAACGCTTGAATCCATTTCAGATTACACGAGGCCAGTGAGGTACTCAATAAATATGTAAAGGGAGTGTGGTCAGATAACCTCAACGCTGCCTTTTCGTTAATGTCATTGTGACTGTTTTTGTTCCTGATATCGAGGGAATTGAGAATAAGTAATATGTTTATGAATTGGAACAACTTGTTCAGTGAAAGTAACGAGCACGTGTAGTGCAAATTTGTATGACATCAGTCGTCGCAAACCTTCCAGAAGGGCCCCTAATTTAAAATTGCCTAGTGCCCCGAAAATTAAAATTCGCCTCTATCCTGCTGTATTAACTCGATTGTTAGCCGCCTTTGATTGAAAGCCGCACGAAATGGTGTTAAAATGAATGTAAGTTGCCCTTGATTGTAAACCGCACTTGAGCATAGGTTACCTATATAAGCCTCTGAGATGTATTCGCGACGTTCGCGTACTTGTGCGTTTCCCGTATGCTTACACCACTACAACTGCCTTCTGTTTATCATAATCCCTCCTGTAACGGGTGTGCACGTGATGCTGATTCCAGTTAACGNAGGAAGCGTTCATTATAAAGTTGCTGTGAATCCAAAGTCGAAACCCTACTTCGGGGTTATAAGAACTCGTTTATGAATTTATCTATTCATTCAGTAAGTCATCTCCATGCCCGCTTTTCCTCTGCGAAGGTCGCGGGGCAGCAGCCCTAGGAGGACTAAAAATACCTCACGATCAAGAGCGATCTCAGATAGTTCTGATAGTGCCCACCGAGATGGGGCCAGGCGAGGTCGGGGATGTAGTCACTACACCTGGTCCTTGGACGACCTCTGTGTGGCTTCACCGTGGGTATAACCAGCAGGACTTGCCTCGCCAATCTTTCGTGGAACATTCTGAACACATGGCGGAACCAATGTAGCTACTGCTTAAAGACTGCTGCCTAAAAGCTTTGCTGAAAAAAAAAACGTTTCAGTTGCCGCGTTTTAGCTAACACTGCCAGATTCTTGCACTTTTTCTAGTTAAAAACTTTGCCATTTTTAGCTCCAGAAGACATTGCAGATTTCGGCATCGCGCTAGCTAAACACTGCAATCTCGCTTTCTGCTCTTTCGTTCTACAAATCGGCTGATTAGAAACCTTTTCCGACGGAACACGCAATAACATGTGGCGTAAATGGCTTAATAGCTTCGTATATTTATGATGTAACGCAAGAATAGTAGCCATCGGAAGGAAAGTGCGTTTCCTTCCACCGTACGTTACCCTTTATGACGAAACAAAGGGCGCAGTTCGGCTGCGGCTACCACCAGACGGCACAAACAGTTCCGAAATTATTGATAATGATACTAAACAGCAACCACAGCAGAACTAGCTTTGCTGCATAAGCAAGCAAATAGTATCGTTTTCGCGACATTTGTGCAGTAGGCGTGATGCAGGAGTAGATAAGTCCATCCCAAAAGAACGATTTTTAGGAAAAATTACAAGCATAATTCAAATATATTTGCACTAAACCAAACCGAATTTATTTACATTTAGTAGTGATTAGTAAAACTGGCAGAAAGTCAAACTTGCAGAAAAGTCATTAACGATACCAAACGCAATATCGGAATATAGAGTTGTATTCTTGTACCTCTTTTGAATCACGACAATTTTTCACAGGAATATTTTATTTAAAACAAATAGATGTCATCACGGGGGCCCCCTTGTAGCGGAGGGCCCGGGGAAATTGCCACCGTTGCCCCCCCCTCTTAATCCGGCCCTGGTTGTCAGATGAACTGATGAGATGTTGTGCGCCGGACACAAATGGGTGTTTCCAGGGCCAGCCTTAAGCCGATGCAACCGATGCAGCTGCATTGGGCCCCGCACCGCTGGGGCCCCGCGCAATGGTGTTTAGGTAAATTGTTCATTTTACCCAGATATTCCTTGCGCTCGAGAATTCAGTACAAATGGCTTATGCAGTAAACTTCAGTTAATCCGAATTCGGTTAATCCGGATCTTCGCAAAACTGGATAAAACTGGTGGTACGAATGATTTCTAACGTTTTTCTTTATAAAAATCTTCAGTTTATCCAGATTTTTTAATCCGGATCTTCGCCAATACCGGATAAAATTTGCTCTTTTCACATCTCGTAATCCGGCTTTTTCTGCACTTCTACGCTTTTGTGTTCTTTGAGTGCACTGACTGGTCTCTAGGAACGATTCGGCAGCTTTCAGACGCAACACTAGGATGCTCACAATCACTTAGAACTAGCGATGAATTTCCTCTAATAGGGTGTTATATTGGTGAAGTTTTATTTAATCCCTTGATGTTTGCTGATGATATTTGTGTGTCATGTCCAAGTGTACGTTGGTTGCAAAGAATACTAGATGTGTGCCAGGCGTATGCAGAATCGCATGGG
>JGI24158J21664_10001631_pt1 | contig 25721 bp, 20 predicted proteins | sample Ectturendosymbi3_FD_21664 | JGI IMG/M metagenome (IMG submission 21664) | reverse complement strand
TTCAACGTTGTAAATGACGTTGTATCTCATCTTTCGAGTTTGTTTCCACATTTCAGTGAATCAGTTTGTTTCAAAATTAGTTATCTTAAGAGTTTGGATTTTCAACCAGATATAACCTTTTTTCTCAGCACTTTTCAACATTTGTTTTGAATACTTGGTCACTCTGGGTATGGTCACTGGTGAACGGAACTGTTTCAAAACACATTTGGAAAGTATAAAGCCAGATGTTATCATAAAAGATAGCATCACGAAGTCTAATGTCTTCCATCCAAGTTTTCGGATAGAAATAATTGTCAACGAATGTAATTTGCTGATAATTTCTGATTTATAAAATCTCAAGAGAAGATTACCTATAGTATTTTTCGTCGTGACTTTATGTAATAAATTCAACAAATTTCAATTTGGGACAGTCATTAATGGCATCAAAACTTTAGCCAAGGGTATGTTACCTAATGTCCCAGAGAACATACTTTTCTTACTTTCATAAAGTCAGTTTGCGTGGCAATTTGGAGTTCTGACGCATTGATATTAGAGAGATTTATCTACAATTAGGAACAATTTCAAGATTGCTTCCAATCTTGTTGCGCCAATAATTTTACAAAATGTTATCGTTAATTCCATCACTATTGTCAAGGAAGTAGATACCAATGAAAATCAATCTTTATTACAAGTATTTACATTTTTACTATGAACACAAGGGGAAAACTACACTTTTAATTCAAAATCAACATGAAAAGACTTCATAAGTTCGAGATGAGTGGCGATGGATTAGCTCGTTTCCTATAACATTAGATATTAGGACCACATGAGGATCGTTTTTGGTACTTGTAAAAATTATGTCCAAACTTATTTGGCGTGATTTTTTCCTATTGCGAAAATATTAAGCAATGTGACCGGTTTTGTTGCAATTATAGCATCGAATTTGAGGAAGATCTTTGTCTGTAGAAATCCTTCGCATAGAGGGATTCCCAGACATATTTTCGGCCAAGGCATTAGTCACTACAACTAATTGTGATGGATTTAAATGGATACCTTCTTGATTTGCATTTGCTTCAAGAAGTTCGTGATTGACTTCAGTCCGTAAGATATTTAAGAGATCGCTTATAAGTAAGCAAAGACGATTAAATTCTCGCTGCAAATTTTGTATACGTTTTGAAAGTTTGTTAATTCTTTCTTGCCAAAATTTTGTAAATCCCTCTTTGGGATTACAAGTTTTTCGACTGTTTTATCTTTACTTACCGTTGGTGATATTTTGTCTTGAACTTTTGGAGATTTTTCTGTCAAGGAGTTTTGTATGTATTCTTCCAGATTCCAAATATTTACGTTATCTGAGAAAAAACCGTGTCCATCATAGGTGTTGCCTTGATCACTAACGATTGTTTTATTCACTTCTTCTGATGGACTGTACAATTGGTCATCTGATGGATCTTTACTTTCAGGATTAAACTTTCATTATGTTCGTTCTGGTTCTGCAAGGGAGCACTTTGTTGTTCATCCTTGGTAAAATTTTTCATATTGTTTGAACAATTTTGTCTTTCATCACCATGAGCGCATTGATTTTCAACCTTCTCTTCAACTTTTGCCACAATTTGATCATCAGAAAGAGTTTCCGATGTGATAGAGGTGGTTTCTTCTTCATAAATGGAGAATGTATCAGAATCGTTAAGTAATGTACAATTAGAGACTAAGGTCTCCAATCCGTATACTCTATACATTGCTATTGTTTTTCTGCAACAATAAACAATTTCGTAAAATAACAAAAGCACCGTAACATTTTGCTGAATTACAAGGTACTATCAGAGTAATCACTCGTAATTATTACGTATTGGCTTGAATGACAAATTTAACATAATATAGACTGTTAGAGAGGAGCTGTTCAAAAATCTTTCCATGGACAATCTTTTGCTAGATGTCCTGCCTGTCTGCAATAGTAACACCATGGATAAAGTTCGTGAGAAATGATTCTCCTTTAGTGGATGATATAAAAATTTATAAAAGATTTCCCTTCCAAAATCAAAACACTGTTTTACAAAGGTAAATCAATATAAATGACGCCCCTCCTTCCGATCCTTTAGTAAGAAGATTTCTAAGCATCACCAAAGAAATCTCCATACCTGATCGTGTGAAAATAGCGAGTGATGAGTTCGACAATTCCACACATCCATTTGCAGATCGGAAGGACATCATATGAAATTTTCAAAATAATTTAAATTTAGTCAATTCTGTTACCAGTATATCACACACCTTGGGTTCTTATGGTATATGCAAGCAACATCTATTCAGGTCTCCATTTTAGTGCAGACTTGTTTCTTTGACTAAACTAATTTTAGAGATCACATTTCTATCACGAAAACTCATAAGTGATGAGCCACTATATCAATATAAAGGTTAAGCAATAATGACATGAAGTATTTAAATCTTCCTATATGTCTTGCGCATCGTATTTACCATGTTAAAACTAGCTTGAACTGTCATGCACATTCTTGCTCATAATTCAGAGGTAACATGCAAATAATCACAGACATACTCTCCTCAAGCCAGATAACCACGCAAATAGAACGCTGATATATCAACTATACTTACTGCTTTATTGTAATGTTCAATACCCATATCATATATCTCAGTCATTTAATCCTTATCTAAGATTATACTTCTGTTCACTTTAGTTTATCCAATCAGTCAAGTCAATGACTTTATATCAACCCATCCAGACACATTCCCTCTGAAGTTATGCCAAAATACTGGTTAGAAATTATAATTCTATATCCTCAGAAAAAGATAATCAACCCTTGTGGAATCAACATCTGTCTCATCCTTCGATTTTCTAGGCATGCTTTCGGGTTTAAGTGAATCCAGTTGTGACTTCTTTAAATAATATTACGATCACATCTATATAGACTAATATTAGGTCCTCCTTCCGGTACAGTACCAAGACTATCAGTGTCATATAATAAAAATGTATGCGTTAAACGCTGATGAGGATAGAGAGGATAGCAAAACCGAGAAGTAAGAACACAATTTCTTGGCATCAGTTCTGTTATGCACATCACCTTTGGCGAAATTGTGAGAAGTCCGAAACGCCTATAGCTACTTTATCATTCAGCATCATAGGTAATGGAATCGACAGTTTGAAGACATTTCTATTCGCATAGAAATAAACGATAATCTTTTACAGCCACGGGTCGCAGGTGTTGTATTTGGCAGATTAGAGAATGAATTTTACCTCTCGTGTTCAACCATCCAACACTATCCTCATCTATTTCCTCATCTATTCACTCTGTTAATAGTTTGTTTTCAAGATTCTTTTTCCCTTATTGCGCAGTATTTAATTTTGAGTGAATTGGAAGCCAAAATCATGTTCCTCCTCTGATTATGGGAATTAATTTCCTCGCACCCATCCACACAAAGTTTCCACCATGACCGCCAAGCGGAATACTCGCCCCCAGAGTCTGATTAGGACCTGAAGGGGATAGATGGTAAGGGCCAAACCAACTACACTTACTATTAGAATGGTAGAATGGTTTGTGGTACTTCGTCTTTTTACGTCAAGACCTAAGTATCCTAGAGTTACAAGTAAGATACTCTCGTCACATCAAGTGGTCATCATAATAGATGAAAATTCCAAAAACAGAAGAGCTTAAACTATTTATCATCAATACCCGAACTATATATCGCTCAAAAACACACACATAAACACAAACTTATAAAATGCAACTGGATAAGACAGGACAAAAAATTTCACACATATATAACTTGAGACAGACATTACTCCAGGATGATTTCTAAATTAATCTCTTTCAGAATTTAAGAAAAATTTTGTAAAAGTCACTTTCGAAATCTGCATATACAAAATTATAGAAGGAAGGTGACTGGATTAACCTAGTGAATTGATTTATTTAATGGCAAACACAATTTGCTCTTGATTATTCTATTATTTTATGGAAATATGACCTCATTGCACTATTCTTACTGAGATTTTATATCTTTTATAGGGGAATGATAAACAATTTTAAGAGAGACCCCTTAAAAACACATTTCTTTACACCATCAACAGATATTCGCCTGTTCTTTGTGTCAAGTCTCTTATTTATTCTTCAGAAAAAATGGTTTCTACGATTAAACTAAATCATTTCATTAAAACGCGTAATGAATCCACTATTTTTTTATAGATAATTTTAAAATCTGAATGTTTTATCAAATTCACATTTCAGTTTACTCCTCCCAACATTTTTCTCATTTTATCTGGATGAAATATTTCTCTAGTTTATGGACGTATCTTATCTGTTTACTCTTATACTGCTTGGAGGCATCTTGATGAATAGTAAATGAGTAAAAGTGTTTAACTTCCATACTCTTCTCACGCTAGATTACAATACAAATTTAATTAATGTAGTCCATTAACTATATGTGGTAGTTTGTTTTACTGAAGTGAAATGTGAATACATTTCTCACTCCCGCTGCGTTAAAATAAACCAAATGATAGAAGTCATATAATAAAGTTGTAAGATGTGAAACACACTTAGTGATCTGAAAAGAAAGTCTTCTCTTAGTTTGATGAATACATCAGGAATATTGAACTGAGACAAAATGTAGTTATAATTTTGATATGGTATAAAATAAGGTCAAGCAATATAGAAAAACGCTAACCCCAATAGATGCTTTAACATAATCTAGAGTTTATGCAATAAATATGTGATTCAGATTCGAGGCTGAAAACCTGACATCAAATGTGGTGAGTACTTTAAAGAAAGATCATTTGCATGATGGTTATCCGCGAATGTCTAGCGTCTTTTATCTTCTACAAGTTCCAGTCTGGAACTATGATCACAATATATCTACCATGCTTCAGCTATTCTCACGGGATTGCTACCGTTTTCTTTTCACTAAAACAGTAAAACGGTAGACAACATTTAGTTCAAAAAGTAAACAAAGTCCCAAAACTCACGGTTACGAAACATCGAGATCTTAATTCTGTTGGCTTTAGTTGGTGTTAGATTCACACATTCTTCCATATTTAATGAAAATTTCCGAAACCCGTCTTGGACTATGCAAAATTTGAAAAACAACATTCTGTGGATGAAAACCGGTTCTCCTCATAAACCTCGCCGGTATCGTTATTGTAAGCCAAAGAAAACATTGGTGTAGTGAGATGATTATCAAAAAGGATATGAGAAACAGCTTGTCCTTATTTTAACTTGGAAACTATCCCAAGTTGTACAGAAATGGAAACCAAATGGAATGACTACTGTTAGGTGTTAGTAGCTGTACGAAGGTATGCCATTTGATGAACGTTTACACCAAATGGTGCTAAGACTCATAAGATAATACTCATACCTTGGGCAATAATTTAAATTAACATCAATTTCCATATAGGATTGAAGTCCAATTTTATGGTTGGTAAGTATAAACAGGTGTAATTAATCATTTCAAAACCCAAGGAGTTATATATCCCTGGAGAAACAGCGCTTGTCTTTCCGGCATTACTGATAAATAGGATTATTGAAAGCTTCAATGGGAATAAGTTCAAGAAGTCCAGATGCAACAGTTGTGAGGTATAACTGTTAGATATGCTGGCCTGGGTTTATTACTAGGTTTATTCTAATAAACCTTCAGGTTATGCCGGTATAAATGCACATTCAGTATTTTGATTGGAAAAGGAACATTCCGGGAAGGCAAAGAAATAAAGTAGAGTTTATCAAATCATCGGTATTAAAGTTAATTCTGCTCTTAAAAATTTGTATATAGAGTGTTTTGGTTATCAACTACAACTTGATAACTGTCTTGAATGGATTAAGGAATTTTGGTTGATGCTTCGAGGAACTTGCGAGTTGTTTTACAACAAGGGATGTTTAAAATGAATCCTTGTTTTGATCCTTTCACGTCGCACTGTCGTTTCTACAAACGTTATAAAAATCATAGTATTCCTTTAACTAATGAGTCTGACATCCCTGTCCTTGTCTCTAAAATTTTTCACTGAAAACCTTTGGGTATGATTCTAGAAGGAGGATAAGAAGAACTAATTTTTCGGTTATTTATCAGCTGTTTCGAAACAATGGGTAAGATATACTTAACATAATTATTTCATAAACCTTTAACGGAAATCCATTGAAAGACTCCACTTATCAAATGTAGGAGTATCATGACATTATGATGTAATGCAACTATCGAGCCAAGGAAATCGCTGTCTTGAGAGAGTATGAAGTTGTTGTTTCTAGACGAAAATTTACTCTCCACTTCTCATAAATCTGATACACATAGCTTGTACAAACAATGAGAAGATAGCCACTTCCATAAAATTTATAAAATTTAAAGCAGATTGACGATCTACGTCAAATTTTGACAATATGTAGTCCCATGTTTATTCCAGGATTTTTGATGTGGGCACATCAGTAAAATCTTCTCCGGTGTTTAAGTTCCTTAAAGTATCTCAAACGAACTTACTTTTGTAATGAATATTTTGAGTGCCATAAAATCGTGGGCTTTCTGGAGAGTCTTGAGCTGAAATCTGGACTAATAGCGGGTTAAGTTTTCACAGTTTTCTTGAATACCACGGTCAAAACATAATTTTTTTTAGCCACGTTTTATCCGTGTTTATCTTATGTGCCTTCGTTTCTTAATAGGTGATCTTTCACTAAGAAACCTTTTGATTGCAAATTTCCAACAACCTGATTGTAATTTTTGTAAAGAACTTGTGATGCATTGAAATTAAGGTAAATAATTCTTGACTTAATTTCTAAAATACTCTGAAACGTTGAAAACCAGCCGGTGTCAAATTCAACGGGTTACTGATTTTCCGTGGACTGAAATCATTAATGAAATGAGGCTAACAATAATTCGGAACGATCAAAATGCAGGCCCTTACATAAATTTCGCACAGTTGGGATTTAATTTAATAAGACACAAGTGATGACATATTTAGTAAAACAAGATAGGTTCTTTGTTTTCCCTATGAAAACTTATCGGAATTTTAAAAAGCAAATTTGTATGATGAAAAACTTTTATAGAGATCAGCTCGGGCTAATACGGATATTTAGAATCAATCTTGTACTATTGTTGAAAATGAGCAGTCGACAACCTTACTGGGCCTCATATTTCAGGCTATAAATTCCTCAACAAAGGACTTCAACCGGAATCTTGAAGGTTTCTTACTTTCACAATAAGAAGTCGAATTTTCCTGAAAACTTTTAGTATATGAGAATTCAACGGTTAATAATTCGAGTGTATTTTTTACCATACTATTGCTATTCAGCCTACGGCTGGCTGTCTGAGTAGACAGAGTCAAAACCACAAGGTTCTGTACTGGTTTTGTACACGAGTATACTTTCACTGCACATTGCATCATCAAAAAACACGGTTGAAATATCAAAAGCAAAGAAAAAGTAACTCACGGTAATTTTGACCAGATCCGTTATCAACGTTATGCGTAATTGGACTGTAGTTATTTGATTAATCTCAAAATCTCGTGCATACTTGCACAACGAGCTCATTAATAATACGAAACAAGGTTTTCCAGAGCTCGGGTCATTATTTTTATGAACTTTTTCATGATGCACGCACAATGAACGAAATCCAGAATGTGTCAAACTGATGTAGAATAAAATGAACGGATAATTTCCCATAATACTGAAATGAATAAATGACGAGGATTGAGGTTTTCTTTTTAAAAAATACTGTGGTTTAGAACGTGTGATGCAATCAGCCTCTTCACACCAACTTGAATCTTTTGGGTAGGTTCTCAGCAGTTTCAAGAAGGAGGGTACCTCTCTTTAGAAAATTGTACAATTCAATACTTGAATAGCGAACTGTACCGTCTGAACAACCAGGTTCTTTCAATGGTTTGGGTGACACAATGAGGTAGCAGTCTACAGCTTCATGATTGAAACCAGGTGATATTTTAGAGCAGTACCAAGGTTCACTCTTCTGAGGTTTTAGTTCTCGATGATGTGTAAGATGGATAACAATCTTTCGTTGTAGTTCTGCATTTGTAGGTACTTTGAAACCCTTCAATACTGGATAATAAAACAGTTCGATTTTTTTCGTAGTCATGACTAATAGAAAGATATGTTTGGGTAAACACGACCTCTTCCAGATTTCAATTCAGTAATTTCTTCACACCTTTTAATTTTAAACAAAAATCTATTTATTTTAAAACACAACCTAGGTTCCTGTACTTTTCTTTCCTAGAAAGGAAAGAAAAGAAGAAAAGAATTAAAGTTTAAGTCTAACAGAATAAAATGAAATATGAAATGGAACATGAATGAAATGGAATTGAAATGAAAAAAAAATGTTACGTTTAAGAGTGTAATCTCAAGGAGGCTTGTAGAGGGAATGATATTTGTTTTTGTATGGTCTCAGCTATTCATCTCATTATCTATATGGCCATACTTAAGCGGCCTTCTGTTGTAAAGAAGTGTCCTTGAGCGATTGACAAGGATTCTTCCAAACTGTATAGGTTCCACCTGTGAACTGGTTTGAGCTCCTCGGGTGATGACCAATCTAAGATTACATATACTCAACTATTAGCGGGATATCTTTTGTTGAAAAAACACACCACTTTCAAAGAGGTGTTACGTGCCGGAAGAGTTGTGGAATGATCTTGAAGTATCTTCATTGCCTTTTTAATTGCCATGATCAGATTAACCATATGTTGATTTATGGACAATACTGTTCTTCCCAAGTATTTTATCTCGAGTTCTTCTTCACAAAAAAGTTCAGCCATTTTATTTTTGAGATCAATTATTATTTTCCTAAAACACAACAAAATACCAATTCAAACCTTATCTTAGGACATAATATTTACAATTTTTAAATTGAATATTAGCCCCCACATGGGTTTCTTACGTCATAAACTATATTATGATATTTCCAAAAACTACATGATTCATACTACTCGGAATATATTGATCAACATCAAACATAAGTAATATACAGAGCTAAAACAGAGTGAAACATCAAACAACTCCAGCAACTATTTGAACAGCTCTATGAATTAAAAAAGAAGAGACATGTGTTTCATATTCAGTGCGTCTAAAGCACACAGGTTCAGAGATATCGTCCTAACCTCTTCAAAATTATATGACAAAAAAATGTTGTGGTCATATAATTAGTACGCTTGACCACTTTATTCAAGTTTGCCTTACAAAAACACAAAAAAACACTGATCAGTCTAAAAATACAGAAATCGAATATGCTTAAACACTTCAACTTGAGGTCTGTATCCATGCAGTGTACTGTGTGCAGGGAGCGCACTGTGTGCATGCAGTGCACTGTGTGCAAGTAGTGCATGCAGAGAACAGAGTGCATGCAGTGCACTGTGTGCTAGCAGTGCAGTGTGTGCAAGCAGGGCATACAGTGCACTGTGTACAGAGTGCATGCAGTGCACGGTGTGCAAGCAATTCATGCAGTGCACTGTGCGCATGCAGTGCACGGTGTGCAAGCAGTGCTTGCAGTGTACAGTGTACAGGCAGTGCACTGTGTGCAAGGAGACCATGCCGTGGACTGTGTGCAAGCAGTGCATGCGGTGTATTCTGTGCATGCGGCGCACAGTGTGCAAGCAGTGCACTGGGCACAAGCAGTGCATGCAGGGCACTGTGTGCAAGCAGTGTATGCAGTGTACTGTGTGCATGCAGTGCACTGTGCGCAACTAGTGCACTGTCTACAAGAAGTGCAGACAATGTACGGCCTGCAGGCAATGCACTGTGGGCAAGCAGTACGTACAGTGTACTCTGTGCAGACAGTGCAGTGTGTGCAAGCACTGAATGCAGTTGACTATGTGCATGCAGTCCACTGTGTTCAAGCAGTGCATGCAGTGAACAGTGTGCAGGCAGTGCACTGCGCGCAAGCAGTGCATGCAGTTTACTTTGTGCATGCAGTGTACTGTGTGCATGCAGTGTAGTGCATGCATGCAGTGCACTGCGTGCAAGCAGTTCGTGCAGTGCACTGGGTGCATGAAGTGTAGTGTGTGAATGTAGTACACTGTGTGCAAGCAGTGCATGCAGTGTACTGTGTGCAACCTATGAACTGCGAGCAAGAAGTGCATTCATTGTACTGTGTGCAGGCAGTGCACTGTGTAAAGGAGTGCATGCAGTGCACTGTGAGCATGCAATACACATTGTGCAAGCAGTGCATGCAATATACAGTGTGCATGCAGTGCAATGTGTGCAATCAGTGCATGCAGTGCACTTTGTGCATGCAGTGCACTATTTACAAGCAGTACTTGCAGCGTACTGTGTGCAAGCAGTGAAGGCAGTGCACTGTGTGCAAGAAGTGCATGCAGTGCACTGTGTGCATGCAGTCCACAGTGTCCCAGAATTGTATGCAATGTGCTGTGTGCATGCAGTCCACTCTGTAGAAGCACTGCATGCAGTGGACTATGTGCACGCAGTGCATGCAGTGCACAGTGTGCATGCAGTGTACTGTGAACTTTCAGTGCACTGTGTGCAAGAAGTGGGTGCAGTGTACTGCGGGCATATATCGCACTGTGTGCAAGCAGTGCATAAAGTGTGCTGTGTCCAAGCAGTGTATGTAGGGCACTGTGTGCAAGCTGTGCATCCAATATACTGTTTGCATGCAGTGCACTGTGTGCAACGAGTGCATGCAGTGCAGTGCATGCATGCAGTGTGCTGTGCGCATGTAGTACACTGTGCGCAAGCAATTCACATAAAGTACTGCGTGCATGCAGTGCACTCTGTGCATGCAGTGCACTGTGTGCAAGCAATGCATACAGTGAACTATGAGCATGCAGTGCACTCTGTGCAAGCAGAGAATGCAGTGTTCTGGAAGCAGTCATTGCACTGTGTGCACGCAGTACATGCGGTGTACTGTGCGCAAGCAGTGTAATGTGTGCATGCAGTGCACTGTGTGCATGCAGTGCACTGCGTGCAAGCAGTGCATGTAGTGCACTGTGTGCATGCTGTGAAATGTGTCAATGCAGTGCACTGTGTGCAAGGAGTGCATGCAGTGAACTGTGTGCATGCAGTGCATTGTGTGCAAGGATTTCATGCAGTGTACTGCGTGCAGGCAGTGCACTGTGCGCAAGCCGTGTATGCAGTGCACTGTGTGTAGGCGGAGCACTGTGTTCAAACAGTGCTCTGTGTGCAAGCAGTGCATGTAGTGCGCTTTGTGCATGTAATGCATTGAAGGGCAAGCAATGCATACGCAGTGCATGCATTTTATCTCTGCATGCTTTGCACTGTCGCAGTGCATGCAGTGGTCTGTCTGCAGGCATGCCATTGTGTGCAAGCAGTGAAAGCAATATACTGTTTGCGAACGGTTCACTGAATGTAAGCAGTGCATTCAGTGTACTTGCTGGAGGCAGTGTACGGTGTGAAGGCAGTGCACTGTGTGCAAGCAGTGCATGCAGTGTACTGTGTGCACCGTGCGCACTGTGTACAGTGCATGAAGTGTACTGTGTGCATGCCGTTCACTGTGTGCAAGCAGTGCATATAGTTCACTGTGGGCATGCAATGCACTTTGTGCAAGCAATGCACGGTGTGCATGCAATGCACTTTGTGCAAGCAGTGCATGCAGTATACTGTGTACAAGCAGTGCATTCAGTCTACTGTGTGTATGAGGTGCAATGTGTGCATACAGTGCACTGTGTGGAAGAAGTGCATGCAGTGTTCTTTGTGCAGGTAGTACACTATGTGCAGGCAGTGCACTGTGCACAAGCAGTGCATGCAGTGCACTGTGCGCATGCAGTGCACTCTGTGCACGCAGTGCACTGTGTGCTAACAGTTATCTGTTTGCATGCAGTGCATGCAGTGCACTATTTGCAAGCAGAATTGCAGTGTACAGCGTGCATGCAATGCACTGTGTGCAAGCACTTTGTGCATGCAGTGTACTCTGTGCATACCCTGCACTGTGTGGAAGCAGTGTATGCAGTTCACTGTGTGCAGGCCGTGCACTATGTGCAGGCAGTGCACTATGTGCAAGGAGTGCATGCAGGGTGGTATGTGCATGCAGTGTACTGTTTACAAGCAGAACTTACAGTGCACTGTGTGCATGCATTGGATTGTGTGCATGCAGTGAAATGTGGGCAACCAGTGTACTGTGTGCATGCAGTGCATTGACGGCTAGAAGCGTATGCAGTATAATGTGTGCATGCAGTGCACTGTGTGGAAGCAGTGCATGCAGTGCACTATTTGCAAGCATTACTTGCTGTGCACTGTGTGCATGCAGTGCACTGTGTGGAAGGAGAGCAGGCAGTGCACTGTGTGCAAGCAGTGTATGCAGTGCACTGTGTGCATGCAGTCAACCGTGTGCCAGCATTGCATGCAGTGTGCTGTGTGCATGCAGTCCACTCTGTGGAAGCTGTGCATGCAGTGGTTTATGTGCAGGCATTGCGTGCAGTTTATCTGTGTGCCTGCAGTGCACTCTATCCAGCAAGAGCATACTGTGGATTTCGTGCATGCAGTGCACTGTGTGCAAGCAGTGCATGCAGTGTTCTGTATGTTTTCAGTTCACTGTGTGGATGCAGTGCATGCAGTGAACTCTGTCCATGCACTTCACTGTGTGGAATCAGTGTATGCAGTTCACTGTGTGCATGCAGTGCACAATGGGCAGGCAGTGCACTGTGTGCAAGCAGTGCATGCAGTGTACTGTGTGCCAGCAGTGCTTCCAGTTTACTCTGTGAAAGCATTGCACTGCATGCAAGCAGTGGATGCAGTGCACTGTGTACAACCATTTTACTTTGTGCCTGCAGTGCATTGTCAGCAAGACATGCATGCAGTATAATGTGTGCATGCAATGCACTGCGTGCAAGCAGTGCATGCAATATACTGTGTGCTTGCCGTGCACTGTGTGCAAGCAGGGCATGCAGTGCACTTTGTGCATGCAGTGCACTGTTTACAAGCAGTACTTGCAGTGCACTGTATTCATGCAGTGCTCTGTGTGCAAGCAGTGAAGGCAGCGCACTGCGTGCAAGAAGGGGATGCGTGCACTGTGTGCATGCAGTCCACAGTGTTCCAGCATTGCATGCAGTGTGCTGTGTGCATGCAGTCCACTCTGTGGAAGCAGTGCATGTAATGGTCTATGTGCAGGCATTGCATGCAGTTTACTGTGTGCATGCAGTGTACTGTGTGCATTGACTGCACTGTGTGCAAGAAGTGCATGCAGTGTACTGCGTTCATATATTGCACTGTGTGCAATGAGGATGCAGTGCACTCTGTGCAAGCAGAGAATGCAGTGTTCTTGAAGCATTCATTGCACTGTGTGCACGCAGTGCAGATGGTGTACCGTGCGCAAGCAGTGTACATGTGTTCACGCCATGCACTGTATGCATGCAGTGTATTGCGTAGATGCAATGTGCTGTGTGCATCAAGTGCGCTATATTTATGAAGTGCACTGTGTGCAAGCAAGGCACAGTGTGCATGCAGTGCACTGTGTGCATGCAGTGCACTGCGTGCAAGCAGTGCATGTAGTGCACTGTGTGCATGCAGTGCACTGTGTGCAAGCAGTGCATGAAGTGCACTGTATGCATGCTGTGCACTGCATGCACGCTGTGCACTGTGTCAATGCAGTGCACTCTGGCCAAGGAGTGCATGCAGTGTACTGTGTGCATGCAGTGCATTGTGTTCAAGCAGTGCATGGAGTGCGCTGTGTGCGGGAGGTGCACTGTGTGCACGCAGTGCATGTAGTGTACTGTGCATGCTATCCACTGTAGCAGTGCATGAAGTGGTCTGTCTGTAGGCAAGGCATTTTGTGCAAGCAGTGCACTGTCTGCAAGCAGTGCAAGCAATACACTGTTTGCAAGCGGTTCACGGAATGCAAGCAGTGCATTCAGTGTACTTGGTGGAGGCAGTGCACGGTGTGAAGGCAGTGCACTGCATGCAAGCAGTGCATGCAGTGTAGTATGTGCAGGCAATGTAGTGTGTGCATGCAGTGCACTGTGCGCAAGCAGTGCATGCAGTGTACTGTGTGCAACCTGTGCACTGTGTGCAAGCAGTGCATGAAGTGCAGTGTGTGCATGCAGTTCACTGTGTGCATCCTGTGCATGCAGTGTACTGTGTGCAACATGTGCACTGTGAGGAAGGAGTGCATGCAGTGTACTGCGTGCATGCAGTGTATGCAGTGCACTGTGTGCAGGCGGAGCACTGTGTTCAAACAGTGCTTTTTGTGCAAGCAGTGCATGCAGTGCACTTTGTGCATGTAGTGCATTGTGCGAAAGCAGTGCATACAGTTTTCTCTGTCCACGCAGTGCATGCAGTGTGCTGTGCGTGCAGTGCACTGCAGCAGTGCAGTGGTCTGTCTGCAGGCAAGGTATTGTGTGCAAACAGTGCACTGTCTGCATGCAATGCAAGCAATATACTGCTTACAAGCGGTTCACGGAATGCAAGCAGTGCATTCAGTGTACTTGGTGGAGGCAGTACACGGTGTGAAGGCAGTGCACTGTGTTCAAGCAGTGCATGCAGTGTACTACGTGCAGGCAATGTAGTGTGTGCATGCAGAGCACTGTGTGCAAGCAGTGCATACTGTGCACTGTGTGCAAACAATGCACATTGTGCAAGCAGTGCGTGCGGTTTACTTTGTGCAGGCAGTTCACAGTGTGCAAGCGCAGCATGCAGTGCACTGTGTGCATGCAATTGCACTGTGTGCATGCAATGTACGTTGTGCAAGCAGTGCATGCAGTGTACTGTGTGCAAGCAGTTCACTGTGTGCAAGCAGTGCATGCAGTGCACCGTGTGCAAACAACGCACTTTCTGCAAGCTGTGCGTGCGGTTTACTGTGTGAAGGCAGTTCACAGTGTGCAAGCACAGCATGCAGTGCTCTGTGTGCATGCAATGCACGTTGTGCAAGCAGTGTATGCAGTGAACTGTGTGCATGCAGTGCATCGTTTGCAAGCAGTGCCAGCAATGTACTCTGTGCAACCTGTGCACTGTGTGCAAGCAGTGCATGCAGTGTACTGTGTGCAAGCAGTTCACTGTGTGCAAGCAGTGCATGCAGTTCACCGTGTGCAAACAATGCACTTTGTGCAAGCTGTGCGTGCGGTTTACTGTGTGAAGCAGTTCACAGTGTGCAAGCACAGCATGCAGTGCTCTGTGTGCGTGCAATGCACTTCGTGCAAGCAGTGCGCTGTGTGCATGAAATGCACGTTGTGCAAGCAGTGTATGTAGTGAACTGTGTGCATGTAGTGCACTGTGTGCAAGCAGTGCCTGCAATATACTGTGTTCCACCTGTGCACTGTGTGGAAGCAGTGCATTCAGTGCACTGTGTGCAACCATTGCATGCAGTATACTGTGTGCATGAAGTGCACTGTGTGGATTCAGTGCACTGTGTGCATGCAGTGCATGCAATGAACTGCGTGCATGCAGTGCGCTCTGTGCAAGCAGAGAATGCAGTGTTCTGCAAGCATTCATTGCACTGTGTGCAGGCAGTGCATTCGGTGCGTTGTGCGCATTCAGTGTACTTTGTGCACACAATGCACTGTATGCATGCAGTGTACTGTGTGCATGCAATGTGCTCTGTGCATGTAGTGCGCTGCATTCATGCAGTGTACTGTGTGCACGCAGTGTTCAGTGCGCATGCAGTTCACTGTGTGCATGCAGTGCACTGCGTGCAAGCAGTGCAAGTGGTGCACTGTGTGCATGCTGTGCATTATGTCGATGCAGTGCACTGTGTGCAAGGAGTGCATGCAGTGTAGTGCGTGCAGGCAGTGCACTGTGCGCAAGCCGTGTATGCAGTGCACTGTGTGCATGCGGAGCACTGTGTTCAAACAGTGCTCTGTGTGCAAGCAGTGCATGTAGTGCGCTTTGTGCATGTAATGCATTGAAGGGCAAGCAATGCATACCGTTTACTCTGTGCACGCAATGCATGCAGTGTACTGTGCATGCTTTGCACTGTAGCAGTGCATGCAGTGGTCTGTCTGCAGGCAAGGCATTGTGTGCAAGCAGTGCACTGTCTGCAAGCAGTGCAAGCAATATTCTGTTTGCGAGCGGTTCACTGAATGGAAGCAGTGCATTCAGTGTACTTGCTGGAGGCAGTGCACGGTGTGCAGGCAATGCAGTGTGTGCATGCCGTTCACTGTGTGCAAGCAGTGCATGCAGTTCACTGTGGGCATGCAATGTACTTTGTGCAAGCAGTGCATGCAGTTTACTGTGTGAAAGCTGTGCATTCAGTCTTCTGTGTGTATGAAGTGTAATGTGTGCATACAGTGCACTGTGTGCAAGAAGTGCATGCAGTGTTCTTTGTGGAGGTAGTACACTATGTGCAAGCAGTGCACTGTGTACATGCAGTGTATGAAGTGTACTGTCTGCATGCGGTGAACAGTGGGCAAGCAGTCCATGGAATGTACTGTGTGCATGCAATGCACTGTGTGCAAGCAGTGCATGTAGTGTTCTTGGTGAAGGGAGTGCACTGCTTGCTAGCAGGGCATGCAGTGTATTGTGTGCATGCAGTGCACTGTGTGCAGGCAGTGCACTGTGTGCAAGCAGTGCACCCAGTGTACTGTGTGCATGCCGTGCACTGTTTGCAAGCATTGCATCCTGTGTACTGTGTGCATGCCGTGCACTGTGTAGAAGCAGTGCGTGCATTGGTCTGTCTGCAGGTAGGGGATTGTTTGCAAACAGTGCACTGTCTGCAAGCAGTGCAAGCAATATACTGTTTGCAGGCGGTTCACTGAATGCAGGCAGTGCATTCGGTGTACTCGGTGCAGGCAGTGCACAGTGTGAAAGCAGTGCATGCAGAGTACTATGTGCTGGCAATGTAATGTGTACATGCTGTTCACTGTGTGCAAGCAGTGCATGCAGTGTACTGTGTGCAACTTGTGCACTGTGTGCAAGCAGTGCATGCAGTTTAATGTGTGCAGGCAGTTCACAGTGTGCAAGCACAGCATGCAGTGTACTTTGTGCATGCAATGCACTTTGTGCAAGCTGTGCACTGTGTGCACGCAATGCACGTTGTGGAAACAGTGCAAACCCCAACCCTCGCCCAAACCGTTATCCTAATCCTACCCCAACCATAACCCAATCCTAAACCTCACTACAACCCTAAACCCTTACCCTAACACCAACCATGCAAGCAGCGCATGAAGTGTACTGTGTGCCTGGAGGGACCTGTGTGCAAGCAGTGCACTGTGGGCAAGCAGTGCATTCAGCGAACTGTGTGCATGAAAAGGACTGTGTGCAAGCAGTGCGTGCAGTGTACTGTGTGCATGCAGTGCACTGTGTGCAACCAGAGCATGGAGTGTAATGTGTGCAAGCAGTGCATGCAGTGCATTGTGTGCATGCAGAGCACTGCAGCAAGCAGTGCAGGCAGTTTGCTGTGTGCACGCAGTACATGCAGTGTACTGCGTGAATGCAGAGCACTCTGTGCAAGCAGTGCATGCGGTGTACTGTGCGCATGCAGGGCACTGCGTGCAAACAGAGAATGCAGTGGTCTACAAGCATTCATTGCACTGTGTGCACGCAGTGCATGCGGTGTACTGTGCGCATGCAGTGCACAGTGTGCATGTTGGGCACTTTATGCATGCAGTGTACTGTGTGCATGCAATGTCCTGCGTGCATGCAGTGCGCTGCATTTATGCAGTATACTGTGTGCACGCAGTGTACAGTGTGCATAAAGTGCACTGTGTGCATACAGTGCACTGTGTGCAAGCAGTGCATGTAGTGCACTGTATGCATGCTGTGTAATGTGTCAGTGCAGTGCACGGTGTGCAAGGAGTGCATGCAGTGAATTGTGTGCTTGCAGTGCATTGTGTGCAAGGATTTCATGCAGTTCAGTTTACTGCGTGCAGGCAGTGCACTGAGTGTAGGCGGAGCACTGTGTTCAAACAGTGCTCTGTGTGCCAGCAGTGCATGCAGTGCACTTTGTGGATGTAGTGCATTGTGGGCAAGCAGTGCATGCAGTTTACTGTGTTCGCGCAATGCATGCAGTGTACTGTGCAAGCAGTGCACTGTGTGCAAGCAGTGCATGCAGTGGTCTGTCTGCAGGCAAGGCATTGTGTGCAAGCAGTGCACTCTCTGCAAGCAGTGCAAGCAATATACTGTTTGCAACCGGTTCACTGAATGCAAGCAGTGCATTCAGTGTACTTGGTGGAGGCAGTGCACTGTTTGCATGCAATGCACTTTGTGCAAGCAGTGCACGGTGTGCAGGCAATGCACTTTGTGCAAGCAGTGCATGCAGTTTATTGTGTGCAAGCAGTGCATTCAGTCTACTGTGTGTATGAAATGTAATGTGTGCATTCAGTGCACTGTGTGCAAGAAGTGTATGCAGTGTATATTGTGCAGGTACTGCTCTGTGTGCAGGCAGTGCACTGTGCACAAGCAATGCAAGCAGGGCACTGTGCGCATGCAGTGCACTCTCTGTGGGTAGTGCATTGTGTGCTAACAGTTCTCTGTGTGCAAGCAGTGCATGCAGTTTACTGTGTGCAAGCAGTGCATTCAGACTTCTGTGTGTATGAAATGTAATGTGTGCATTCAGTGCACTGTGTGCAAGAAGTGCATGCAGTGTACTTTGTGCAGGTAGTGCACTGTGTGCAGGCAGTGCACTGTGCACAAGCAGTGCATGCAGTGCACTGTGCGCATGCAGTGAACTCTGTGCGCGCAGTGCACTGTGTGCTAACAGTTCTCAGTTTTGCAGGCAGACTATTTGCAAGCAGAAATTTGCATTGTACAGTGTGTATGCAATGCACTGTGTGCAAGCAGTGTAAGCAGTGCACTTTGTGCATGCAGTGCAAGCAGTGCACTGTGTGCATGCAGTCCACCGTTTGCCAGCTTTGGATGAAGTGTGCTCTGTGCATGCAGCACATTGTGTGCAAGCAGTGCATGCAGTGGTCTATGTGCAGGCAGTGCAGGCAGTGTTCTGTGTGTTTTCAGTGGACTGTGTGGAAGCAGTGCATGCAGTTCACTGTGTGCATGCCGTGCACTATGTGCAGGCAGTGCACTGTGTGCAAGGAGTGCATGCAGCATGCTGTGTGCATGCAGGGTGGTATGTGCATGCAGTGTACTGTGTACAAGCAGAACTTGCAGTGCACTGTATGCAAGCATTGCATTGTGTGCATGCAGTGCAGGCAGTGCAGGCAGTGCAATGTGGGCAACCAGTGTACTGTGTGCATGCAGTGGATTGACGGCAAGAAGCGTATGCAGTATAATGTGTGCATGCAGTGCACTGTGTCGAAGCAGTGCACGCAAGCAGTACTTGCAGTGTACTGTGTGCATTCAGTGCTCTGTGTGGAAGGAGTGCAGGCAGTGCACTGTGTGCAAACAGTGTATGCAGTGCACTGTGTGCATGCAGTCAACCGTGTGCCAGCATTGCATGCAGTGTGCTGTGTGCATGCAGTCCACTCTGTGGAAGCAGTGCATGCAATTGTTTATGTGCAGGTATTGCGTGCAGTGTACTGTGTGCCTGAAGTGCACTCCATCCAACAAGTGCATACTGTGGATTTCGTGCATGCAGTGCACTGTGTGCAAGCAGTGCATGCAGTGTTCTGTATGTTTTCTGTTCACTGTGTGGAAGAATTGCATGCAGTCAACTCTGTCCATGCTCTTCACTGTGTGGATTCAGTGTATGCAGTTCACTGTGTGCATGCAGTCCACTATGGGCACGCAGTGCACTGTGTGCAAGCAGTGCATGCAGTGTACTATGTGCAAGCAGTGCTTGCAGATTACTCTGTGCAAGCATTGCACTGTATGCAAGCAGTGCATGCAGTGCTCTGTGTGCAACGATTTTACTGTGTGCAAGCAGTGCATTCAGTCTACTGTGTGCATGAAATGTAATGTGTGCATTCAGTGCACTGTGTGCAAGAAGTGCATGAAGTGTACTTTGTGCAGGTAGTTCACTGTGTGCAGGCAGTGCGCTGTGCAGAAGCAGTGGATGCAGTGCACTGTGGGCATGCAGTGCACTCTGTGCACACAGTGCACTGTGTGCTAACAGTTCTCTGTGTGCAAGCAGTGCATGCAGTGCACTATTTGCAAGCAGAATTTGCAGTGTACAGTGTGCATTCAATGCAATATGTGCAAGCAGTGCATGCAATATACTGTCTGCATGCCGTGCACTGTGTGCAATCAGGGCACGCAGTGCACTATTTAGAAGCAGTACTTGCAGTGCACTGTATGCATGCAGTGCTCTGTGTGCGAGCAGTGAAGGCAGTGCACTGTGTGCAAGAAGTGGATGCGTGCACTGTGTGCATGCAGTCCACAGTGTCCCAGCATTGCATGCAGTTTGCTGTGTCCATGCAGTCCACTCTGTGGAAGCAGTGCATGCAGTGGGCTATGTGCAGGCATTGCATGCAGTTTACTGTGTGCATGCAGTGTACTGTGTGCATTGAGCGCACTGTGTGCAAGAAGTGCATGCAGTGTACTGCGTTCATATATTGCACTGTGTGCAATGAGAATGCAGTGCACTCTGTGCAAGCAGAGAATGCAGTGTTCTGGAAGGATTCATTGCTCTGTGTGCACGCAGTGCATGTGGTGTACCGTGCGCAAGCATTGTACATGTGTTCACGCCATGCACTGTATGCATACAGTGCACTGCGTAGATGCAATGTGCTGTGTGCATGCAGTGCGCTATATTTATGAAGTGTACTGTGTGCAAGCAAGGTTCAGTGTGCATGCAGTGCACTGTGTGGATGCAGTGAACTGCGTGCAAACAGTGCATGTGGTGCACTGTGTGCATGCAGTGCACTGTGTGCAAGCACTGCATGAAGTGCACTGTATGTATGCTGTGCACTGTGTCAATGCAGTGTACTGTGGGCAAGGAGTGCATGCAGTGTACTGTGTGCATGCAGTGCATTGTGTACAAGGATTGCATGCAGTGTACTGCGTGCAGGCAGTGCACTGTGTGCAAGCAGTGCATGGAGTGCGCAGTGTGCTGGCGGTGCAATGTGTGCAATCAGTGCTCTGTGTGCACGCAGTGCATGTAGTGTACTGTGCATGCTATGCACTGTAGCAGTGCATGAAGTGGTCTGTTTGCAGGCAAGGCATTGTATGCAAGCAGTGCACTGTCTGCAAGCAGTGCAAGCAATATACTGTTTGCAAGCGGTTCACTGAATTCAAGCAGTGCATTCAGTGTACTTGGTGGAGGCAGTGCACGGTGTGAAGGCAGTGCNCTGTGTGCAAGCAATGCATGCAGTGTACTATGTGCAGGCAATNNAGTGTGTGCATGCAGTGCACTGTGTGCATGCAGTTCACTGTGTGCAAGCAGTGCATGCAGTGCACTGTGTGCATGCAATGCACTTTGTGCAAGCAGTGCACTGTGTGCATGCAATGAACTTTGTGCAAGCAGTGAATGCAGTCTACCGTGTACAAGCAGTGCATTCAGTCTACTGTGTGGATAAAGTGTGATGTGTGCATTCAGTGCACTGTGTGCAAGAAGTGCATGTAGTGTATTTTGTGCAGGTAGTGCACTGTGTCCAAGCAGTGCACTGTGGACAAGCAGTGCATGCAGTGTTCTTGGTGCAGGGAGTGCACTGAATGCAAGCAGGGCACGCAGTGCATTGTGTGCAGGCAGGGCACTGTGGGCAAGCAGCGCACGCAGCGTGCTGTGAACACACAATGCACTTTGTGGAACCAGTGCATCCAGTGTACTGTGTGCATGCGGTGCACTATGTAGAAGCAGTGCATGCAGTGGTCTGTCTGCAGACAGGGCATTGTTTGCAAACACTGCACTGTCTGCAAGCAGTGCAAGCAATATACTGTTTGCAAGCGGTTCACTGAATCCAAGCAGTGCATTCAGTGTACTTGGTGGAGGCAGTGCACGTTGTGTAGGCAGTGCACTGTGTGCATCCAGTGCATGCAGTGCACTGTGTGCAACCTGTGCACTGTGTGCAGCAACCTGTGCACTGTGTGCAAGCAGCGTACGCAGTGTACTATGTGCAAGCTATTCACAGTTTGTAAGCACAGCATGCAGTGCACTGTGTGCATGCGAAGCACTTCTTGCAAGCAGTGTACTGTGTGCATGCAGTGCACTGTGTGCAGGCGGAGCCCTGTGTTCAAACAGTGCTTTTGTGCAAGGGGTGCATGCAGTGCACTTTGTGCATGTTGTGCATTGTGGGCAAGCAGTGCATACAGTTTTCTCTGTGCACGCAGTGCATGCAGTGCACTTTGTGCATGTTGTGCATTGTGGACAAGCAGTGCATACAGTTTTCTCTGTGCACGCAGTGCATGCAGTGTAGTGTGCGTGTGTCTGCTGGCAAGACATTGTGTGTAAGCAGTGCATTGCCTGCAAGCAATGCAAGCAATATACTGTTTGCAAGCGGTTCACTGAATGCAAGCAGTGCATTCAGTGAACTTGGTGGAGGCAGTACAAGGTGTGAAGGCAGTGCGTTGTGTTCAAGCCGTGCATGGAGTGTACTACGTGCAGGAAATGTAGTGTGTGCATGCAGAACACTGTGTGCAAGCAGTGCATGCAGTGCACTATGTGCAAACAATGCAGTTTGTGCAAGCAGTGCGTGCGGTTTACTGTGTGGAGGCAGTTCACAGTGTGCAAGCACAGCATGCAGTGCACTGTGTGCATGCAATTGCACTGCGTGCATGCAATGCACGTTGTGCAAGCAGTGCTTGCAGTGTACTGTGTGGATGCAGTGCACTGTGTGGAACCAGTGCATGCAGTGTGCTGTGTGCAATTTGTGCACTGTGTGCGAGCCGTGCATGCAGTGCACTGTGTGCATGCATTGCACTTTGTGCATGCAGTGTACTGTGTCCATGCAATGCACTTTGTGCAAGCAGTGCGAGCTGTGCACTGTGTCCATGCAGTGCACTATGTGCAACCAGTGTAGCAGTGGATGCAGTGTACTCTGTGCAAGCAGTGCATGAAGTGTACTGTGTGCTTAATGTGTACTGTGTGCAACCATTGTATGCAGTGTACTGTGTGCATGCCGCGCACGCAGTGTACTGCGTGGATGCAGTTCATGTGGTGTACTGTGTGTAGGCAGTTCACAGTGTGCAAGCACAGCATGCAATCCACTCTGTGCATGCAATGCACTTTGTGCATGCAGTGCACTGTGTGTATGCAATGCATGTTGTGCAAGCAGTGCACGCAGTGAACTGTGTGCATGCAGTGCACCGTGTGCAAGCAGTGCCAGCAATGTACTGTGTGCAACCTGTGCACTTTGTGCAAGCAGTGCATGCATTGTACTGGGTGCGGACAGTTCACTGTGTGCAAGCAGTGCATGCAGTGCACTGTGTGCAAACAATGCGCTTTGTGCAAGCAGTTCGTGCGGTTTACTGTGTGAAGGCAATTCACAGTGTGCAAGCACAGCATGCAGTGCTCTGTGTGCATGCAGTGCACTTTGTGCAAGCAGTGCACTGTGTGCATGAAATGCACGTTGTACAAGCAGTGCATGCATTGCACTGTGTGCATGCAGTGCACCGTGTGCAAGCAGTGCCTGCAATGTGCTGTGTGCCACCTGTGCGCTGTGTGCAAGCAGTGCTTGGAATGTCCTGTGTGCATGCAGTGGACTGTGTTCAAACAGTGCACTGTGTGCATGCAGTGCATGCAATGCACTGTGTGTATGCAGTGCACTGCGGCAAGCAGTCGAGGAAGTTCGCTGCTGTGCGCGCAGTACATGCTGTGTGCTGCGTGCATGCAGTGCGCTCTGTGCAAGGAGTGCATGCAGAGTACTGTGTGGATGAAGGGCACTCTGTGCAAGCAGAGAATGCAGTGTTCTGCAAGCATTCATTGCACTGTGTGCAAGCAGTGCATTCCGTGTACAATGCGCATGCAGTGTACTGTGTGCACGCAATGCACTGTATGCATGCAGTGTTCTGTGTGCATGGAAAGTGCTTTGTGCATGTAGAGCGCTGCATTTATGCAGTCTACTGTATGCACGCATTGCACAGTGTGCATGCAGTTATTTGTGTGCATGCAGTGCACTGCGTGCAAGCAGTGCATGTGGTGCACTGTGTGCATGCTGTGCATTGTGTCGATGCAGTGCACTGTGTGCAAGGAGTGCATGCAGTGCACTGCGTGCAGGCAGTGCACTGTGCGCAAGCCGTGTATGCAATGCACTGTGTGCATGCGGAGCACTGGTTCAAACAGTGCTCTGTGTGCAAGCTTTGCCCTTTGTGCATGTAATGCATTGAGGGGCAAGCAATGCATACAGTTTACTCTGTGCACGCAGTGCATGCAGTGTACTGTGCATGCTTTGCACTGTAGCAGCGCATGCAGTGGTCTGTCTGCAGGCAAGGCATTGTGTGCAAGCAGTGCATCCGGTGTACTGTGTGCATGCCGTGCACTGTTTGCAAGCAGTTCATCCAGTGTACTGTGTGCATGCCGTGCACTGTGTAGAAGCAGTGCGTGCAGTGGTCTCTCTGCAGGTAGGGGATTGTTTGCAAAGAGTGCACTGTCTGCAAGCAGTGCAAGCAATATACTGCTTGGAGGCGGTTCCCTGAATGCAGGTAGTGCATTCGGTGTACTCGGTGCTGGCAGTGCACAGTGTGCACAGTCTGGAAAACAGTGCACAGTGTGGAAGCAGTGCATGCAGTGTACTATGTGCAGGCAATGTAATGTGTGCATGCTGTGCACTGTGTGCACGCAGTGCATGCAGTGTACTGTGTGCAACGTGTGCACTGTGTGCAAGCAGTGCATACAGTGCACTGTGTGCAAGCAGTTCACAGTGTGCAAACACGGCATGCAGTGCACTTTGTGCATGCAATGCACTTTTTGCAAGCAGTGCACTGTGTGCACGCAATGCACGTTGTGGAAGCAGTGCAAACCCCAACCGTAACCCAATCCTAAACCTCACTGCAACCCTAAACCACAACCCTAACGCCAACCATGCAAGCAGCGCATGAAGTGCACTGTGTGCTTGGAGGGCCCTGTGTGCAAGCAGTGCACTGTGGGCAAGCAGTGCATTCAGCGTAATGTGTGAATGAAGTGCACTGTGTGCAAGCAGTGCATACGGTGTTTGTGTGCATGCAGTGCACTGTGTACAAGCAGTGCATGCAGTGTACTGTGTGCATGCAGAGCACTATGCACATGGAGAGCATGCAGTGCACTGTGTGCACGCAGTGTAGTGTGCTGCGTGCACGCGACAGTGTCGAGACGGTTCATTGTGAGCCAGCAGTGTTCCGTGCGCAGGCAGCAGAATGGTTTCCAGATGTGCCTGTGTGCAAGTAGTTCACTGTGTGAAAGCAGTGCAATGTCTGCAAGCAGTGCCTGCAGTGATCTGAGCACCTGCAGCGCATTGTCTGCAGCAGTGTTCGCAGTGCATTGTGTGCAAGCAGTGCATGCATTGGACTGTGTGCAGGCACTGCGCAGTGTGCAAGCAGTTCAAACGCTAACACTCACCCAAACCCATACCATAACCATGCACCAACCCTAACCCAAATCCTAAATATCACAGGATGCACTGCTTTCGCCTAGTCCACGACCTGCGCACAGTGTACTGCCTGCACACAGTATACTGAATGCACTGCTTGCACACACTGATCTGCTTGAAAACAGTGCACTGCCTGCACACAGTGCACTGCCTGCACACAGTACACTGCATGCTCTCAGTATACTGCATGCACTGCTTGCACACACTGATCTGCTTGAACACAGTGCACTACATGCACACAGTGCCCTGCATGCACACTGCGCACTGAATGCACACAGTACTCCACATGCACTGCTTGCACAAAGCTGACTGCCTGCACACAGTATACTGCATGCACTGCATGCACACAGTGCAGTGCCTGCACACAGCATACGGCATGCACTGCATTCACACAGTGCACTGCATGCACCTGGACACTGTGTGCACTGGTTGCACATAGTGCACTGCATGCACACAGTACACTGTT
>JGI24158J21664_10001630_pt1 | contig 25721 bp, 16 predicted proteins | sample Ectturendosymbi3_FD_21664 | JGI IMG/M metagenome (IMG submission 21664) | reverse complement strand
ATTCAGTGTGAATAATAAAATGAACGACTTTGTTGGGAATATTCTGCAAAATAAGTTTTACGCCTACTGTTACATCTTGCTATCAGGTACACGCCGAAGAATACCCATCTGCGGCGCTGCTATGCTACTTAGGTGCAACTGGTGCCGAAACCTCGCTGCTGTTAACTGCATACTGCATTGAGTTGTCCTCACCCTATCCACGCCGCACACTCGTAATAGTAGTTGTACAACATTATTATGGTTAGACCACAATCACAAAATGTCCATACGCTACCATAAAAACGGTTAGTCAGTAGTCACCAAACCGTTGGAAGATGATTTATTTTTATGTGCTTTGTAGTAAGAATATTTTGATGAAACTAGTTGGCTATCAACAACCTACTGGTCTCTGTGTCAAGATGGAATTCGTGGACGGAATCACTTCGCTTTCGTGTGAATTGTATTCACTTTCTAAAGTTGCTTTCGTTCATACGGGGCCGACACAATTGTGTACGGAAAATGATGTTTCGATTTCATAGGCATAGCCATGGGGGGGCAAAGGGGCCATGTCCCCCCCAAATTTTTAAAAAATATAGTCGTTTTGTCATTTGAGAGGCGTTTTTATAAACAAAATAGTGTTAATCGCCTAAAATCAAACATTTTGGTCTCCCCAAATTTTTGGGCTGGCTACGCCGCTGTTCGATTTACATGTGCAATGCTGTGGAAGTTACACGGTTAGCACAGAATTTGACTAGCAGTGCACGTGTGTGACTGCATCTACAGTGGCGTTTAGGTATCTCTAGTGAATAATAACGTTTGTTCATATTTAATGATATTCCCAAGCCTATGTTGGGTTTGATAGCGTTAATCATAGCAACTTAATCTTCAAAACAATGAAAAATCACCATGCAAGATAGACATTTGTTTCCCCCCTACTTTTTCCTTGGCCCCGCAGTGGCCCCCCCACTTTTTTCATTCTAGAATCGCTACTACATACAAGTGACGTCTTACAAAAGCTCGTGTCGGATGTTCTGAAAGGTTTTGAAACTAGAAGGCAGCAGATTGTAATACCAGCAATGCATCGAAGATGATAAGCACTATCGAGAAGCTGTATGAAGAAAAATAGGATTGTAAAAACTGTGAAAGTTTTGGTTCTGATACAGATGAAAATGAGCATGAAGGTTTAGGTAGTTTAAGGCAGTGGTTCTTAAACCTGGGTTCGACGGAGCCGTTTCAGGGGTTCGACGAAGGACATCTGAAACATGTACCCCACTTTTACTTTCTGTTATATTGGTCAAAAATTGGGTTCGACAAAAGCTTGGAAAACTATACGTTGGGTTCGGCGTGTTTCTAAAGGTTATGAACCACTGGTTTATGGGAAAAAGTTAGTAAGAGTCAATGATTCACCACATGCGGCATGGTGTTCATACACTTCCACTGGTAGTACGTAATGCTTAGTTCAGCGCAACAGTTCCAGGTCTTCCGAAAAAGACTACGCAAGTTGCAGCTGCTTCCAGAACACTCAAAATAGACTCATCATCAAGAGACGTGGCGCAGAACCTACAATTCTTGATCAAGCCACACGTTGGGTTTCAACCTACCTGATGCTTCAGCGCATTCTTGAACTAAAGTCTATTTTGGTTGACATGCCACATGATAAATCCACAAATCAATTTGAGTAATACGCATAAGATCAAGTGAGCGTTTCGGAAGCTTTGCTTCGTAAACCTTTTGAGCCAAATAAAAGGATGTAGAAAAAATATTCAAATCCGGTCAATTTCATGTAAAGAATGGAAATAAGTGTTATGGTGGCTGCAGGCCCGTAACCAGCTTGGGACACCAGGTGGGGCGAAGAGTTTTCTAAGAGGGGCCCAAATTTTTAAACTATGTCCAATAGTTTCGAACTACGTCTTAAACATTTTTCTAGGGGGGGAAATAAATTTCAGGGGGGCTTCCCCCCCTGGTTACGGGCCTAGGTGGCTTTTACAATAGAAGTCCAGCAGTGTGACGGAAAGCATGAAAAAATCTATGGAGCTGGGAGATGAAAACTTGTTTTAGAATAACATTTGCTAGGTGCTGTTTATTGCAATCCCTAGTATATAAGGTCATGCTCACAGACAATCAGCAGGTCAGAGAAAAAATCTAGTTTTGAAGATACGCGGGTTGATTGAAGGCCTGGAAAACGACAAGTTCGCTTCAGTGTTCAATTCCGATGATCATGAAGCTAACTTTGAAAAACATCTCGACAACTTGGAAAAACCAAAGCGCAGTCGCTTTGAATCAGTGGAGCGTCGCAATGTCTGGGTGCAACTGACAGATTTATTGTAGAAATGCTTTTTCCATTCTCTGCATAAAGTGGCAAAATCGACCGTTTGTTAAAACCGTGTGTTTACTAGGCCATACAATGGTACCAACAATCGCTCGAGAAGTTGCAGTGATTGTCACTAGTTTCCTACCAACGCAAGTTAGCGTTGAGCGGCTCTTGTCCCTTAAAAGATTAGAATTGCAAGTGTCAATGCGTGAAATTGAAAATCTCTGCAGGTACCAATTCATGACAAGGTTACAGATAAATGGCTAAAGATTATTCCAGTATCCCCCAAACAGCATAACTCCCGAACTGCAGCCCCATCACCTATTAGCGGTGGGGGTCATGCTCAAGACTGTCTAGCTTGGTGATTAAAAGAGTAGTACTGTACTTAAAGAGCAGTTCCGAGTCTAAACGGGAATTTCCAGTCACAACTTTCCAGTTCACACAACTACCTTTCAGAGCTAAAAACACGTCCATTCTCAGTAAGACGTGCTCAGACGAGGCTTCGTACTTCAATTGATATATTTCAAGGCATGATCCGACTAGAATTTACCTCGCCTTTTTTATGGATAGGAAGGCGCATGCAGCCTGGTGAGTTCGGTATAAACTGGTATTCCTCCATTTGCCCGAAGTTTACAGCTGCGTGCTGTGCCGAGCTTGTAAAAATTATGATGACGCAAAAATGAACCTGAACATGCATTACAACAAAATCGAAGTTAGTTTGGTAACTCAAGAGAAAAGCAAACCAAATGCGACAGAAAATGTTTTACTCCTACAAATGTGCAATCTGCTGCTAAACAGTTTGAATTATACCCGGTAACGTGCGGAATAATGTAATGAAGATGTCCCCGAACAATTTGATAGTTTCGCTAACTTCTAAAAGTATCAGTTGCCAGCGTTTCTCAGCAATTACTTTGGGAAAACTTGACGCTGAATCAGGCTGCGTCATCAAGAAGTTCGAAACTAAGCAGGTGATATTTTCAGCCACCCTCGGTTTTAAGTAGAACTAGAGTTCACCCGTCGAGATGACCCTACTATTATTTGTTAACTTTACTGTTATATAGTGGAGGTCTTGAACTTGCGTCTCAGTGATTATGTGACGTCGCCGCGACCGCCACATAGGTTCGACCAATCACTGAATCTAAGCAAGAGTAAATATGTTTATTATTGAAAGTGACTGCTTTATCCTTAATTGCAGTAGCATTTACAGCTGTTACAAATCAAACAAACTAAAGGGAAAAGATTGATGAATGTAAAATACATCTTGCCCAACTGTTATAACCGTTTGAGCAAAGGGTGGACAGGTTGTCCAGTAAGTTATTTGATGGAATGATTGGTATAAGTTTGAGTAGGACCACAGAGCCAAGATGAAGCAATTTGGTGCCCAGTGAAATGAACGCTTCAAAAAAGATTTGTCCCTTAAGTTCACAGTGGCTGCACCGTGCTCAACTATATTAGTTTACTACGCGTTGGTGGCAACTGCTTGCGACGAACAAGATTTATCAAACATACAACCTATTGGAAAATATTTAGACTAAACAGTCAGCCAGCTTGTTTGAGTTAGTTTAAAGCAGTGGTTACCAAACCTGTTCAAGCCGTTTTTACATAGAGCCGCATATTCGTGATAATCCACAAACTTACCAGTTGATCAAAAGTATCGATTTTGTCCGGCATGCCTCTGGTGTTACCATCGAACCATCCGAAACCTTCGTGAGCAATATCATGGACCCAAGCTTGGATTTCAAAGTCTTCTTTGACGTCCTTAAAAATATAACAATAAGACTTTTTAACATTAACCACTTCTTTTTAAGTTGTCGCACTTTGGAATTGCTCTCCCAATTTGTGTAAATCATGGCCCCTTCCGTTTATCACTTCACCTAATTTCAGGCAAACCTTGAATTGCTCTGATTCTGCTTAATCTTTTATCGAAGCCATCGGCAGACTAGTTAATAAGACACATAAACGGCATAACAAGACAAAGTACACATTTAATGTCATTACCAGGACACTAGTGCTTAGCGTGTCTGACCATACCTACTATATCGTTGCATTTTAAAGATAAATTTTCGATCACTTTGACTGGGAAAAGCAAACACCTTTGACTGGATGGGAATTTCCGTGAATTTTCCAGAAAAATGAAGTAAAAATCACAAAGCAGAAAAAAAATTAACTTTTTCGAACCTTCATATGAAAAAATCGGTCCGTGATCTTTCACTTTCCTTATATTGCACTTCCTTGACTTCTCTTATATCGCCCCAATTTTCACATTCATTTCCGCACCTGTCGCTATCTTGTTTTCCCTGATTTTGTTTTGGCCCAAAAATTCAAGCAAAGCCCTTATTCCTTTCGTTCTAGCATATTTCGCTGCGCCAGGAAGCGAGGCGACCAACCACAGATTCCCGTCTCGTACCCCTGCTATCAGAGATAGCAAAGTTTTTAATATAAAAGTGAAGCAAAATATTCCAGAAGAATTTGCCGTGTGATTCCAGTTTTGGAAAAGTTCTTCTGAAAAGTTCTGCTTGCTTAGCCTTCGAGCAAAAAGAAATGTTGTTAAAAGTATTTTTCACAAGGTTCGTAATTTAAACAAAAGCACAATACAGTATAGCGTTATTTGAATTAGTTTATGACATAATTTTCGGACAATTTATCTGTTTTACAGCAGGCGAAACGCTAAAGAAAACAGTTTGAAAACAAATACAACAATTGTATAGCGGTGCATAAGGGGACGTAAATTGCACCAGCCCAACCTCTTGGTAAAAGTCTCAAGCCTGCCAAGTTCTGTAATTTAATATAAAGCGGGTGTTCTTCAGAAAAACGGGGCTGCAAAATATCAGTCAAGCTTACCTCATCACTTTTGTAGTAGATTCGCAACAGATTGTTGACGTATTTTGCTAGAACCGACCAGATACAAAGAGCATCATCGCGGTAGAAATAGTTTGGTAACACGTTGGGGTCTTCGATACCTTCGCAGAAAGAGCTTAGTAAAAATTTTCCACTATCAGCTGAGACACTAAGTAACTTGTAAGTATTTCGATGAACTATCTCAACCTTTTCGTCGAAGCAGATCAGGAATGTCTAGCAGCGATATATGGAAAGTCTTGTAGCAGTGGCGCAATGCAGACAAACTCTCTGCAAAGCATAAAAATCTTAGTTAAATGAATAGCTGGTTAGGAAACTTTCATATTTAAATATTTTCGTCCTTTAGTTGCTGTGGAAAATGAAGTTTGAAAGTATCTCATGCAATTCTTCAGAATTTATACCTAATTTGCTTCATATTTTGATTTGACATCTCGTTACTGAAAATCGCAAGCTCAACACAAAACTTTTCAGTTCACGCCGAAGCCATCCTTAGTGTAAAACGCAGGGAATGACTGGAGGTCAAGCAAAAAAGTTGTTTTAAACCATTTGTCGTCCAAATATAATTGAAACGATGCTTTCGCGATCAACCTTCTGCAGTTAATTCCGTCATAAAACTGCTTGCTACAGAATAACTTGGCGACTTGGTGTTATTAAAGGTGTAACCCGTTCGCAGTGCTATAGATAAAGGATGCCACACGAAAGCATATGGTTGTATGTTCTAACATAATTTAGACTTCTGTTCTAACGTATAAAACAAAAAGAATCTAGCTGGAATAAGCCCACTCGGTGTAAACCATGAGTTTAACATGATAGTTGCTCTCGCCTGGCTGCAAGCAGAGGTCTGTGATCACAACTGTATAATTTGGCCAGTAATTCTGTTGTGTTTATCTCCGGTTCTTACATTTTTTATCCTTGACAGAAACACCGATGATCACGTTGCACCTGCTCAGTAAAAAGTAAGATTTATACCTGCTAAAAACGAGCCAAACTGTGATGGCATTTCAAAAGAGTGTTGGCATGAACAATGTTCAGGCGCAATTAAATCAAGCCCGCATTTAAAGTGGCTAAAGTTCTTACCCAAAACGTTTTAGGTGTTCCGTATTAGTTACAAATGAAAATAATAAAGAAAGAAAAGGAACGTTTTTTCTTCACCGGTGCAAGATCTTCGCCTGTATGGGCGACAAAGTTTTGTTGCATGGCACTTTCGAAAACACGACATATCACTGTAGACGCCAAAACGGAAAAATGTTGATCTTTCTGGTATTTCATTTTTAACGTTCAGTGTGTTGAAACAACGTTTCGTAGCGTATGACAAAAGTTTGGTGTGAGAATATTATTTTCACTCTCATCGTTTCTTTACACTGTAAAGCGCGTGGACGAAACTCACCCAAACTGATCGATTTATTGGCAAGAGAGTTTGGCGGCATGATGACGAATCTTGCGTCGGTGTTGATGGTCGGGACGGTGATTAGATGAGGCCTCAGCAATTTGTACAAAGGATGACTCCGTGGAAAGCATCTCAGAGTCGCAATGCAGAATGTTTCCGACACGCCGTGCGTATTCAAGAAATGATATTGCCACTGAAATATTTGCAGTTTTTATATCTTGTGGCACTTTGCAGTTTTTATACGTCAGAATCATGGCATTTTCATTCATAACATGGATTGTGGAAAACGTCTTCTATGAAATAAGTTAAGGTTTAATAGGAAGGCATTTGCAATTTTACAGACAGAAACAAAACCAAAGTTGGCCACTGAAAATGTCTGTCGTGGTTATCTATCAAATCTGAAATCTTTTTTCATTATGAAATAAGAGAAAAATGGATCTGGCAAAAAAATATCAGTTTTGTGATCCTTTCACTGGAAAACAATGTTTTTTATCTACATTTTCAACTGCTTAAGATATGTGTTCGATTTTCATTAAATGTTTGTAGTTTATTTGCCTCGATGCGTTGATGAGATCTCTCCCAATGCAAGATGCAACCCGTGGTACCACAAGAGGTTGATGTCTCTGGCAACTGGCATCAACAAATAGACGAAAAGGGTCTCTAAAACACCTTGGCTCAAAAATCTGGAAAGCTGAATTCTGCAATGGCAATCTCATCTCTATCTTTAAAGCTCTCTGTGTATGTGCAATGTCCATCCTTGAACATTTGCGCTGTAACAACACAGTAAAACCTTTTAAATCCACAAAACTTTGTTAGTAGACGATGCTTTTCTCTAAAAACAGCCTATCAAGTGGGTTAGACCATCTTATTAAGGAGCTACGAGAGGATTGCACTTCCTCAACAAAAGTTCTCTTAGTATTTATTGGTATTTTTAGTTGTAGGTTATACTTTTGCAATTGCCATGTTTGCCTATGCACCTGGTATTTATTTTTGGTTGAAGACTTCGTGATACCAATTATTGAAGCAAAGTGCTTTGTAGTGAGTTTCAGAACTACTTTTCTAATTTCCTTTGCCAGAATTATCCTGTGAGGATTGCCGTGCCAATTAAGCTTAACTGTTCTTGCTTCTTGTTAATCTTGATTTGATTCATTGAATCGTACTGCAACTTACGCTGGGGTCGCTTTCAAGAGTTGTACTGTGTATATATGCTTTGGCCAAACTCCATAGACGTGTGAGAACTTCTTAAGTATGAAAACGTTTTAAGGTGCAGTTCAAATAACATTTCTCAAACAAAAGATGTCAGTTCAAGGTTGTAAGCCAGGTTTTTCTTAAGGTTTGATCTTGGTGACTGTTAACAAATTTTGAGGGACCGCAAATATTTCATCTGAATACCGAGATGGTCATAAAGAAAGGTTTTAGTGGATTTTCGTGGTTATGCAGCGAGGTTCTACGGCGTTTTGAGAGAACGCTGGAAATTTTGAGAGACCGTTTTGATCTCTCATAACGCCTTAAAAAACTCTTGTCGTAAGAAACATCTTTTGGAAAATAGCAATACCCTCTTTCACACCCGCAGACCCCCGGGCCTATTTCAGCATGCAACAATACCACACCTTTTCGGCTTGCTTGTTATTAAACTGTGATCTTTCTAGTAGCAGTAAAATCCAGTTTGAAATTTGCTGACCGAAAACTTTTGCTGGGCATGTTATTTCGACTAAATATTGCGGCACCAAGAACATCCGAAAATATGGTTCGTGCAACCATGCGTGATCTGCTGATCAGTGCTGTATTCTGACGCCACAGCTTGCTAGAAGGGCATTTTCTGAATAAATTTTTATGGCTAGAGTTGAAAACACCCTTGTATTTTCATTTAGACTTAGATGCAAAAACATGCTATGTCTTATAACAGGATTGAACTTTTGTGAAATGGAAAATAAAATTTTGACCTTACCTCGTGCATGATTGCCATTGTAGATCTGAAATACATTTTTGCTAACAGCCAATCATTTTCTGAGTCTTTTGGGGTAAAAACTGACTCCTTACTGCTGGGATCAAGCTGTATTGCAATCGGGACAAAAGAACCTTGATCGTTGACCCGAAAGAGAGCCAGGCAGTTCGCGCACACGAACGGTTCGCCTGTAGTCGGGTTTTCGTTCCTTTTTATGTCACGAACGTAGCTGTAGTCGGCAATGTACAAGTGTTGGTCCTGTATGGCGGTAATGTAACAAAGCAGAACGTTAATAATGTAAAGTAGAACGTTTTTAGGAACTGCTCATAGTGTCGGTACAGAATGAGACTGTATAAAATGAGAGTCAGTCTAAAGTGACATTAATCCAAATCAATAAATAATATGGTTTTAAGTCGGGACACAACATGCTTTGAAAAAGAGTGTTGGCGTTGCATGGGTAAATTGTTTTCACTTTTTACAAGACTCGCCGTCATTGGTTGAATATTTTAATTGTCTCAGAAATATTGCTATGAATCGTAAAAGTGACACTTTGCAGCCATGAAGCACAGATTGCAAAGATATAGCTGGAAAAATTGGTGATCAGAACATACACTACAAAAATCATGCTCAGAGACCTAACACAAGCCGTTAAAATGGAATACCAGTTGATCAAACGCAAGGTCAGTTATGTTTCTTTGCGATACATAGTTCCACTTGATAAATCATAACCGATAGTTAAAAAAGTTTTCCGGTTAGTTTCAACTCATTTTGCTGCTATTCAAACACAAAAGCAAGACGTCTTAAGAAAGCCACCTTTCTATAGCATTTAACGTTTGTAAGAACGACAGTGTAAATGCTTTCAATTTTATCGTTGTGAAATTTTTGATTGAGTTATTTTCAATACCTACAAACGAACTAATAAATTTTGGCATAAAGCAAAATTGAGCACTTTAGCCAGATGCATGCCAATTATTTTAAGTGTTTTTATTTAAGTTAGGTGGGAAGACAACAGTATATAAATTTGGTTGTCTTAAACTGTGTGAGAAAAACGTTCTCAGTTCTTTACTGAACCTGCGTTTTGATGCTCTTATTTTGTAGCTGAAGAATTGGTCAGATGCATATGAATTTAGCATTTGCATTGGATTCTTATTTGGTTTGCATGTAAAATCATAAAATGTTTTTACGAGGTTTCGTTTAAAGGAACAAACATTACAAATTTCCTTAAAGTCAAAGCTTGCGAAATGCCGAGTTTGCAGCATCAGATCCATCACTTACATTGATTTCACTATGCAGGGTTGCGCCGGCGGGTAACAAATCCTTGACATCGTTTTCAGTAATAATGCAGTGCTCGGGAAGAGCTCTGCACCTTTCGAAGGCAATGGGAGACATTCCGTTTAGTACCTGCCTTCCCATTTCTTCGTCGTTCATCCAGCTGCGACAATGTTTTGTTAGGCTAAGGATTCAAACAGGAGTTTGCAATGGATGCTATGATGTTTCTAGTAAAAAGCAATTACAACTCTTCTCAATTTGATCTTGGTTCTTCTGTCGGTTTTTGCAGGAGTGCACTTTTGTCAATCTGAAGTGCCTGCTTACAATTGATTTACCTTTTGTCACTTTCATACAATAGTTTTAAACACTGTTTAAGATTAATTTCGAATATTTGTAGTTTGCTGAATTCAGTGGTTGTTTTTATCACTTTGTTTCGCTGCGGAAAATTTAACTACGTCGGAGCAGTAAAGATTATTTTCGCGCCATGTATCTGTCAACACGTTGAATGTGAAAGAACGCAGCAGTGGCTGGCCGTGGTGTCAAAAGTGTGAGTGGAACTTTTTAGCCATTTTTTTTGCGAAACGGACTGCGTATCAAAAGTGGTGAAAAAACTCTTAATAGTGGTTATTATTATCGAAATTTTCTAAATTGACTATTGAATTTGAAACCATAAAACCACAACACAAAATTAAGTTTTGGGTGCTTACTTTTCAATGAATCGAGGGTCATCTCGTCCAAGCATTTTGTAAAGTTTCTTGAAATCATCCAATCCTTTTATGGAAGTGAAAAGACCTAATAAAATAGTAACAAATAGCTTTTTGTTTTGCTTTCTCTCTTTCTATATAGACAAAAACAGTAGAAGGGTAAACGTATTTAAGATAATAATAAACTTTTATATGCTTCCACCTTTTGCATATTTTTTTCCTTAAAACTTCATTTTCTTTTGCAGAACATCAAACGGAATGTAAGGTGACAAAGAAATACGTTTCTTTTTTCATTTATTATTTTTTTTGCTCACCGCGAATAATATTGATTCCTGCATTGTAAACAACTTGTACGCCGGACCCTCCAATTGTCTTCATGTGCTCGTACGTGCGTAGAAAGAGCTTGGGAAGCTGAAGTACGTTACTTGCATTCATTGACCTGTTCAATCCCCAGCGAGCGTCGCTTTCATCCGACACAACGCACCAACTGAACTTGGTCCTGTTTGATCCGACCTCAACCTTCCGCATCGTCTTGGCAATGTCATTTGACACTTTTTGGGGAAGCATTGCTGGAAATTGGTGAAAAGCAAGCACTGCTGCACGATCAACTTACATGGGAAGGTTTGTTTTTCTTTAAGTCAACGCGTTTGTCCTCAGTTTTTGTATTTACTGTACTCTGGTTGTATTTAAAGTTTAACATGCGTACAGTATAACATATTCACTGATAACGTCAACGTGTGAAGCATAAGCGAATCATTATGAGTAAAAACTTTTTAGATCAGGAAGAAAAAGCGCTTGAGGTTCGTTCGCAGCAAAAAATAAAAGCAAACTATTTGTTAAAAGTTTTAAAGCAGCTTTGGTAATGTAATAAAAAGTAAAATGACTGAGTAAAGCAGTTGGGAGCAAGTTTGTTTAAATTTTTTCTTAAAACGATGGCAATATCTTTTCTTATTACGATGGCAAAGAAAAATCTACCCGTTTTATTTTTTTATCAAGATAACTCCAAGATTTTGCTTTGCTGTCCGTGCCAATTTGATAGAACCGCGTCGTCAACACTCCATTCTCTTGGGCTGAATATAGCCATTTATAGACCAAAATGGTTCATACATCGCCTCAACATGATTAACGACACTACGCAAACCACATGATATTTGATATTGATTTCGGTCGCTCGTTTGATAGGTGTTCAGTATTTTCGACTCTTACTCGACTTTGACTAAGTCTTAAGCGCGGACCTTACTCAGCATTCAGGCTCATTATTCATGCTTATCATAGGTCAAAACACCCATGTTTCCATCATGCTTACAGAGAAAAACATATAGGCAGAAATTTGCCTACAACTTTAAACATATGCAATCACAAGCTACAGTACATCTATGGAGCACGAACTGTATAGAAAGTGAAGGTGGAAATAGGCATTGAAAAACAAGCAGTTGTTCCTCACCTTGACCTGAAAGCAGCGAAATCTCGTTCTCGTCAACCCAGTCGTAAACTGGAAATTCGTAAGCCTCTTGCTCGTAGAAAACTACAACTTTGGCGCACATCCAACTATCGATCCACCTTCCTGACAGTTCTGTTGATAAAGCTAAATATTGCTGTCTCGCTCTTCCACCTGTCAAATCAGTTTCTACACAAGATTTTGGCGAGGTGTACCAGTAGAACTTCCTTTGTCCAAGCCATGTACCGATGTTTTATTTGAAACATGTACTTCAAGGAATAAATAAACAGTTTTTGCAACACAATGACTTTCATGCGCAGACGTTTTTGAAGTGAGCTCCAACAATAGCAGCTTTGCAGGGGCAGTTTTAAACGTTAGTAAATTATTTTTTTAAACTGTGTTTGTTAAGTTGAAAACGTTGCACTTAAAAGTTTCTGTGGGGATTTAGTCTCATACCAGCCGCAGTACTATAGTGAATTTTTCCTTGATGGGCAGCCGTTGTTACGAGTTATAGAGCAAGTTAGGTTTTTGCTACCCAAAAGTAATTTATAAAATCGCATTTAGATTTGGGTTTTGCCCACGTTAATCACCATCTTCTGTTCTGAGTTTTTGTGACGTTGTAGTCAGGGCAGTGCAACATTATTTGATAATGCCAGATTTTGAATTCTTTTTAAGTTGAGTTGGTACTTCTTTAATTTATTTTTTAGATATGCATGGGGCACACTCAACACATCGTCACTAGGTCAGTCTAAAAAGGTAAAGCTTGTGGGGTTATATTGGAATGCAATACAGAATAATTCTAATCTATGAGCATTTTTAGGTTTGTTATGTGCTTGGAGGCACATTATATTTGTATGGTAAAGCATGAATTTCAGCATACTGCATTGGTTTCATTTAATGTTTGGTAATGATACAAACTTGTTTTGCCATGCAGTGATAGTGGGCAATTAGAATGTGAAAAAAATGGAGGCAGTCAGCAAGTGCGTATTTTACATGAGATATCACGTGAGCATTGTGCAATGCATGCAACCCAACTTTTTATTGACCGGTCAGCGGTCAGGTGTACCCATGCTCATGTCGAGTGTGCCCAAGTACCCTTTTTAACTTGATTTTAAAATTTTGTCTGAAGGGCGTTATTTTCATGTTTTGGCATGATATTCTGTATATAGAGTTGCTTTATTGTGTGACAAATTTTGAGCTTGTTCGAACTTGAAATAAAGTAGCAGTGGTTGAAAATGCAAAAAAGTGTCGACTGTACCCCACTTTCCCCTATAACTCATCAATTATTTCATTTAGCAAACAGCGATAGCAGTAGCGCCACTATTTCTAACGTAGCGGTTGTCCAATGACACCGCCGTTGGTAACATATGGTGTCCCTCAGGAATCTTTCTTTGGACCTTTACTATTTCTTAAATACGAGTATATCAGTGACATTGAAAAAGCCTTCAAGGTGAATGCTGTTTTATATGTTGATGACATCAATCTTCATATTTCAGAAATAAAATACAAAAATCCACAAAACCTTTCAAACGATGAACTTAAAAAATTGACAAAATGTTCGTAATAACAAACTGTGCATCGGTTATTCCAAAAAGAATTTCATGCTCATGAATAGCTCTGACAATCGAATATTTTCTGGTTATACTAATAAAAACCACCAATATCAAAATAAATAACTCAAAATGCACTGGCATTATACTTGATAATAAAGTTAATTGGAAGCCTCAATTTTGAAATTCGTAAGTCATATTGAATTTTGTTCAAATTAAAGCACTACGCCAACATTTCAGTTATCGGATCTGTTTGTTTGGCACGTTTTCATCCCTATCTACCTTGCTCAATACTTAATTAGGTACGGGTCAATAAAATTACTTTACTTTCTTCGATTAGATTACAGAATAAATCTGTAAGAGCCCTTAATCATAACAAAACTAAAAATAATATTATATATTCTAAGTACCGAATTTTACAAATTCTTGATTTATTTAAATAATCAGTTGCCAAATTGATGTACTCTTCTGATTAACGTGCACTGCCTGAATACTTTAACAATTACTTTTGTAAGATTGTATCAATACCCAATTATGAAACAAGGCTCGCTTCATAGAAAAATTACGATTCATCCAGAATGAAATTATCTCTGGGTTAACTTTATTTTAAAGTTTATTGGTCCGAAACTTTGATCTGAAATTTATGAAAACTTGAAGTCTCTTTGATCTTTCTCATGTGGAAAACAGTAGAAAACTGTCTTGTTCTCTTGCTAATATGCCAGTTAATTCTTCATTCACAAGTTTGTCCCATTTCACTGTAGATTTGTGCATAGTACTTCTTTTTTCTGTAGTACCCTTAACCTACCTAGTGATCACCCCACTCTCCCTGAACATTGGGATGCTTTTCACCCTCTATGTTTTTGTTTCTCTTTGATGTACTTTTTTACTAACAATAACCTCTATATACTGTCGAATTTATTGCATTTTACCACATCATTTTTTTCTTCTCTGGCAAAGTCTTCAAATTAATAATGATTTGTGACAACAATAGGGCTGGATGAGTTGTTGACCCAGAAGGTCTTTCACCAACCCTTTGTTGATCAAATACGTCTTGTTTTAGTTTTTATTAACATGCAATTAACTTTTCTGCTCTTTGGCATTTTGCTCTTTTCATTGCATTCCTAATATTTGTTAACTTGAATCACAAAAGTGCATGAATAAACCTACATGCCTGTCCTAGAAAGTATCGGAAGATATAAACTTGAATTTCTTAGAGTAGCGATTTTTTTAATTTTTTCTGAAATTATTCCGTATTAATCAATTTTCAAGCTGATGCCTATATACGCTCAGTGACCATGGCGTTTTTTTCCAAAAAATTGATGATGGGTTAATACCGCTCGCAAACCACTTCCAACGAAGCGTGAGTATTTTCGTAAATTGCTGTAAAACTGTACAGCAAGATAATTGTGTCTACATTTGTAGACAAAAACGCGCCGAACCGCTAGAGCCACTCAAGAGGCGCATAAGGACAATTTCGGCCATAACTTGACGACCGATCGCGCTAGAGAGTCAATCAGGCAGGCCCGCAACCAGCTTGGGACACCAGGAGGGGCGAAGAGTTTTCCGAGAGGGGCCCAAATTTTTTGAACTATGTCCAATATTTTTAAATTATGTCCAACACATTTTTCCAGGAGGGCGAAAAATTTTCTAGGGGGCTTCTCCCCCTTCGCCACCCCTGGTTACGGGCCTGCAATCAGGACATCATAAAATGCGTCTATTTGGGATTTTCTGTAACAAACCGGGTAAATTGCAATTTGAAATTTTTTCCCAAGTCCCAATAACGTCATTGGGACCACCTCGTGAAGTCACATCTCCCCAAAAATTTTCAAGTGCAAAGGCACCTAATTTTTTCAGCTTCTTGTGTCTTCATTGACTCTCTAGCGCGACCGTTTGGCCAGTTATGAATAAAATTGCTTTATAACGGGGTCAGATCAACCCCACGTTACGGGTCCCGCACTAATTGCTTATGTAAACAAACGCACCAGCGCTCTCAACGTTTCAGTAGTTGCGGGTATTAGTCGGACTGCCGCGCTGGTGCAATCAAGCTCGTACTCCCGTGCTATACTTTTCCACTGTGAGGAAAAGTTTGTGCTTTCGGGTTGAAACAACCCCGTATTGTGTTGAATGTGTGTGCCTTTGTGGCATTTACCAGGTGATATTGTCCTCACTTTGCAAGCTTAGTGCATGCGTTCAGCACATGTTTTCAATCAGGCGGGAAGGTTTGAAAGTGACGCATTGCCAGCAGTTTGTTTTCGCAGATTTCCTGGTGCACAACTCTTTATTCAGATAAGGCTTCCGATTAGCAGCAGCGGCTGAAAATGATTTGTCGATGGCGCACGGCAGAAACAGCCAACGTGTACCACATGCAAAGCAAGAACGAGCAACTGACTCACAAAAATGTAGTATTCACGCTGCAAGATCAAACTTCAAAGAATCTGCGAAAATGACTGCGCTACCTGAGTGTACCAGGTCGGCTGGCAGGAAGCGTTACCCGGTAACGCTGCAACAAGTGTGGCAAGTCGAAGTGCACTAGTCACCTGTACCCCATCTGCGGTGAATACTTGTGAACATATGTTATGTTACGGGGGAAAAACGTGTTTGTGTTGTGTTGCTGGTGCACAACCTAGTGTGTGTGCACAAATAAACGACTACCAGCCTTGGAAAAATTAGGAGAAATATACGAATAATAAATAAACAGACAACACCAAATTTTACCACACCAAATCCTTTCAATGCAGTTCGATCCACTTTTCTGCGTACACAGGCATGCGTTTTCATCTGTAAATTTACTTCACCGTGTTCTGTGCTTGTTATCTATGTTTATTTGATCTCCAACTGTTATTTTTGTCTTGCTTCTGAGTATCAACTGAGTCATATGAAACAATACACATGCATTCATCAAAATAAAAATTTGGCCATTTTTTGCATGCCTCCCATATAGTTTCCAATGGCCTTACAGGGCTGTAATTCACTCAGGGCTTACTTCAGACACCTCGGTACCAGCATGGAACAGGAGAAGTTCCTCAAGTCCAGCATAGTTTTTTTAATATTAAGCTTAATCGTTTATATAATTTTCATTATTTTTTTGTATTTGTTTTTTAATCAATAACAGCACAAAATCAAAGTGCAAAGTAACTTTTTTGTGCGCAAACAACTTAATAAGAGTTACATTTTTAGTGTCCTTTTTGTCATCAACCTAAATTGAAAAAAGTATTGTTTTTTAGTTTTCAAAATGGGGTTATCACCACCACCTTTTAGGTTCCCGGCGACAAAAAATCCGATTTAGTGTTTTAGGGTTTTAAAGGAAACGGTTTTGTCAAAAACACGCCTAAAAAAACTGTTTTGTCTTGTTGTTGGTGGTTTCAACCTGTCTGAGTAGCAACAGTACATATCCTAACCAGGAAAAGTTTAGTAGTTGGGAAAAGCAGTCCAGCACTGGTTTCAACTACAAGTATTGTATGGTTGGAGGTCCCGAGGCAAGGCTGAAAGGAGGACCCTCTGATGACGCCATCATACTCAGCCAACCGTGATAAGACCTTTTGATCAAACTTACAGGAGGGGATATGCGAGCAACCCGATGATACGTTCCTGAGACTATGCCTACGGCATGACTGGCATAACAGAAAATGCGCAAGGGTATTTACGATACACAACTTCAAAAACACTGAAAGTTGGGAAGACAGAGCTAGCATTGGCATCCCCCCACTTCTCTAGTTTTGCGCCGCATATCTCTGCATCACCGTTAATAAACTGGGAACTTTATAACGCACTTTCCCCTGAAAAAACGCTTGGTTTCCTGAATTTGTTCACAGCCATGTCTGGGACTCCATGAAACCACAGGCAACAACCAAGCGGATTCAAAACACTAAATTTGTTTTAAATTTCATCCTTTTAACTACATTCAAGAACATGTCATACATACAAAAGCGTCCAACCTGAGACTTTTGAAAAGCTCTGAGGCTGGATGAGCCAAAGCTGCCCTCATCTTGCGTTGACACTAGTTGTTCGAATGAAGTATACCTACACATTGCAGTTGCCGTTAGGGGCCCCTTTGAAAAGCAAAGTACTTACACATTACAGTTGCTGTTGGAGGCCCTTCAGAAGCAGAGTACCTACGCACTACAGTGGCTGTTGGAAGCTTCTTTGAAAGCAGAGTACCTGCACATTACATTCGCTGCTGGGGCCCCTTTGAAATCAGAGTACTTACTTATGATCTGCTGATCTGCTTTGGAGTATATTATCTGAGTGGATAATGAGTTTTTCACCAAACATGAGGAAAATGTACGCGCGAAACACCTCGAGTGGGGCCCCTAAAAAGGGGGCCGAGACCAGTGCCTCGCTCTCACTCCCTTAAATGCACCACTGGTTGAAAAGCTATTTCACTTTTAAACAACTGTTGGTAGCACCGTACAACAATCAATCAGGACTTGATTTTTCCCAGCGAAACCTGATCTATATCCATTCACGTGCGAATGGTTGACTGTGGCTGTTTTAAGTCACATGGCTGCCAACAAAAGCACCTGCTGATTTTTAAGTAGTACTAGACAACAGCATGCAGAAATTAAATTAAAGTTGCTGCAACACTAGTGCCTGCTGTTTTTATCAAAAAAGTACTGAAGGTGACACGAATCATTGCATATGTCGGAAACACGGAAATACAAAAGTTTTTGTCAATAGCCAAGGGTCGAAGGAAGCGTAGAATTTGCTTTCTGTGGCGTACGTGCCAAAATCCTTTTCTAATTTCAAATAAACATTTATGCAATGTGTGCTCGCACAGTAATTACAATATGAGCAATTGAACCCATAAAGTTCTTGCTGTTTGTTTGCTTCAGTTTTGCTGCCGTTTAATTCTAAGCCAAAACGGAATTTTACTTACTGAGAGTCACAACAGCTGGGGGTCCAACGTAATCTCCAACATGCTGAAAAGAAAATTTTTCTGTGGACCCCGGTTTCAGGTTCTTCTGAAACCAAGAACTTTTACCAAGTTGTTGCCACTTTGTGGACACTCCATTTTTGCCAGTCAGGCGGAAATGCACTTGACAATAGGTCCCCGATGTTAAATAACGAGTAGAAGTCTGCATAAAAAAGAATTGTGGAGAAAAGAAGTCTGCATACGATGCTGCTTCGTTGACGCAATCTGTTTGTTAGTACGTGATTTTCCCATATTAGACTAATGTAGTTGCTTTTGGAGTTTTTGAAAGCAAGAAATCATTTTGGTTGATGCGCTTGGCAAACAATGTGCTTGCAATCTATGTAAACAATCTTTTCAATATTCCGCGATTTACTGCGTAATAGAAAATATTTTATGGCCAGTAAATGCATGTGTTTCTCCAAATGTAGTTTTGGGATAAAAATCATTGTTGGCAAAGCAAACGGATCAATTATTGCCAGCAGTGCGGGCAAATCTATTTTTAAAAACGGCACCAAACATAAGTTTCTTTATAAAACGTTTCATAGCAACTGGTACGCATATAAATACAGTAAATAAATGACTTTTCGTACAAGTAAGATACTTACGTATAAAACAACTATGTAGTTTTCCATTTATCACTCACAAGATTTTCCAACAACAGTTAAAGTAGCTCCTGATTCCTTGCGTCGCTTACTAATTGATAACACGCTCACATGTGTTTCTATATTTCATAACCTCACCTTTCTTTGCTGGAAATATTTTAAGCTCAACGCCGCTTTGAAACTAGTGCACACTGAAAACCACGTCATCGTTATCTAAACATTGGCCTAGTCAACTTGTAGCAACACAATCCACATGGTTGAGGAAATGGTGTAATAGCTATACTAACATCGTAGCAACAACAATATTGAAATGAATCAATTGTGACCCTCGCATTTTGACTGGGCATCTCATACTCAGGGCCGGTGCTGGGAATCGCGGGGCCCAATTAGAATATTGATTGCGGGGTCCCCAATACGTTGAGAAATTTAGGTTAAATTTTCTTAAATTTTAAATCACATAATTGTTTAAATTTTCATGCTCACATTACATTGTATGAAGATTAGACAAGTTGTTGAATCAACTTGTTGATAATGCAATGGCTGTGTTTTTGTTAAGTTTGCAGTGTAATAGATTAAACACATGACTCAAAAGTGAGCTTTATTTAACTTAAACGCAAATGAACAAACAAAAGGATTATACACAACACGCAAGCAACCAAAATGACGTTACCCACTCTCAGTCAACAGACAAAGGAATGGCCAAGCAACAGAGACCAAGAGCGCAATCAATCTAACGAGGCGAGGCCACCAGGTGCGTTCGATAACAAAAGAGAAAAATCAACTGGCAACATATAACATTCACCCTCACTACAGCGAAAAGAGAAATAAATCAGCAGGCAAAATATAAACATGCAGTAGGAGTAAAACTTCTATCAGCACACTTAAAGTACATAATCCAAGGTCATTCCGCACTCTCCCCATTAGGAAGTGAAACTTTGAAAAACACAATCTTTTTCATTTCTTGGAAAGCTGTTAAGTGGAATATTTGGAGGACCTTTCAACGTCAAATCGCTTACGTTATTATTTATGTGCTGGCCAACTGGTTCCGTCAACCTTACTCACGAAGGATCCTTCATTGCGTGACGTTTGGTATTGTTTTTTTCGGTCATGATAAAGTTTTGTTTTTGGTACTGTCTTCCGATGCGCTGTGATCAGCTTCAGTTGGATTCTTGTGTCATACGTAAGTAAACTGCAAACCAAGTTAAAAGAGAAAACTTGAACCAAGTGACGTACTTCAAAGTTTGGCATTGTGGATCATATGCCCTAAAGCAGTGTTGCATAACTTTTTCGCTATTGCCGGCCGCATTCTTTATAATGTCACCATCCACATTATTATGCATTGTGTCTCATAATACAGTTGCCAAATATTTCAGTCCTTCGACCCACTTTGTGTCGCCTGTAGGCGCCGACAACTGGTTTTGCATCACCACCTGTTGAATGTAGGTAATATTTTGCGGACCGTCCTTCAAGAAGTGGCAGATAAATATAACAAAGTAAAGTAACAATGCACCATACGTCACCATACGCATAGGTGCAGGCAGGGGTGTAGTGCTATACAAAGAGGTGTAGGAACGGCGTTTCCATACCAAATAAAAAGACTGCACCAAATAGTTCGAACAGAGTGAGCATTCGCCTAAAAAATTTCCAGACTAGATCTTCCTGATTCAATGTGGTGCTACGGCGCTACACACGAGAACTTGTCATTTATTCATCTATGCTGCTCCAGGTGCTACATGCAGAGATGTAAATGATAAACCTGAATCTTGAATAACGTTGCTAGCCCTTTGGGTGGGGACTCATGCCACAGCGGCCTGGACGGACGTCGGAAAGAAGGAGTTTTCTCCCTGGATTTTGAAATTTGATATTTCGCTATTAACTTTTTAGCAGAAGATGTCCTTCTCTTAGTTTCGGAGTTATTGAAATGAAATTTCACCAATGGAGGACCCCACCCTGGAACAAGTCACTATTGGTCCCAAGAAAAATCCTTCCGGTGCCCATGGCTGCCCGATTACAAATGGCGCCCGGACCAGTACCGCGGGTCGCGTCCCGATGGTTTCCGACCCTTGACTCCTTGACAATACAGCAACTGTGTATTCAGTCCTTCTAGACTAGCTTCGGAAGCGAAATATCCGCATACAGTAACCAAAGAGTTTTTGTCAATGTACGGTCACCAAACTCATCTTCTAAGACAGAAGTGTTGCACGACTGCAAAACCGCAGGCCTAAAGGAACATTTTCCTTTTTTCAAACTAAACTGATGATTTGTTTCAAACTTTCCCGATCAAGTGATTACCTGTTTGCATTATATTGACACCTGAACTAACTTCTCACTGTTGGGGTCTTTATTACCTTGACCTACATAAACTCAAAAGTCAGAGAAAACCATTTTATGCTACTACGGTATACCGATAATATTGCTAGCACTCCACAGCTCGTACTTAAAATAAATGTATAGTTTCCACCGGGAGAGAAACAAAACAACGCACTTTCTTAAGTTGTGGCCTAGCATGTTTCTCTTTGAACGCCGAAATGGTTTCAAACCGTAACTCTGTCGCTGCTGGCGCGGGGCCCAATTTGACGAAATCGGTCAAATAGACTTAAAACAGGCCTTGCTCATACTCTATCTAATAGCACACGGTTATTGAAGACTTTCATTCATGAACAGATACTGAAAACGTTTTTGTTTCATCCGCGGCTATAAAAAACTTATTTCCAATGCACATTGTTACTTGACTAGTTCAGTCTATCACCAGCACACGTGTATTCCTTACCAACGGCACAGTGTATTTTTTTTTCACTGGAGCTGCACATTTGAGCAGAAAATCGGGACAGCTTTATAAACTTCATCATGACAAAAAATGGTGAAAGCAAGCTTAAAGCTGTAAACAATTCTGAAAGCACCGTAAAATGGCAATGAACTCACGCAAACTTAAACTTCTGACCATGTTGAAAATGCTGAAATCAAAAAATAAAACTGCCAGTCACTTTATTTTTATTTTCAGCGTTTTCGACATGACAAGCAGTGTTAGGTTTGCTTTCAACTTTTCCTCACAAAAGATTATGGCTTTGAGTTGCTTGCCTGTAGCCTTGCTTCATTTGCGATAGAAACTGGATAAAAATCTGAAACATTTCGAAATATACCATGGATAGATTTAGCGCTTAATTTAGTTTTGATGAAATAGAGCTATACCCCGCTTTTCTCGTTTTGGTGATCAGCTCTTCTCTTATTCTAATTCATAAACTACCCTAACGCTTATCAGAGGATAATAACAGTTACGTTATACGAGTTCAAGTTTGTTCGACTGTGTAATTGCAACCCAACAATAACAAGCCATCTTTAATTAAGTCCGGAAAGTAGCAGGCTAAGTGTTTCGGGGTCTAAACTTGCTCTGGCTAATCTTAGCCTGAACAATTTTAAACTGCTAGGATTTTTACATCAACCAGTGTTTGTTAAAAGTAACTCAGCTTAGAGCAGGGTTTCTCAACCGGGCCCTCGGCCCCCCTTGGGGGCCACGGAGTGGCACTCCGGGAACCACGGAGCGGTACTCCGGGGGCCACGAGCAGAAGGCTTTTACTGATTAGCTCTGCCGTGATAATGCAAAACCCAAGTGTAACAATATTAATTATTAGCCAGTTGAAGGGGAAAGGGGGCCACAAACCATGAAATGTTGAGAACCACTGGCTTAGAGCATAGGCGGCGGAACAAGGGATCGTGAGGTCCGGCCTGCCAACTAATTTTAAGTGTTGTCCGATATACAAGAGATACCTAACNATTTTACTGCATATTTTACTACATTTTTACTTTTTCGTTATGAACTACACCATCTTCAAAATTTTGNTGACTGCTTCAACTTGCATGTTGGCACAAACATCTCTGGACACATTAATGATATGACGAGAGCATTTTTTGTTTTGTAAATCCTGCATGGTACGGATCCAAGGGGGGCGATCGACTCACTAAAACCTATGAAAGTAACTTCTTTCAACATGATTTTGTACAATTCGGAAAACAGCATTGGCGATATAAGGCCTATTGAGACGTCCATTGTTTTGTCACAGAAATGTTATGAAGTATACTTCATCTTTCTTACAGTATGATTTGTTCACGCAAAATGAGATTTTCTAGCCATGAATTGCTTCATCGAGAAACATGTATCTTTTGGAGCTAGTGGTAGCCTACTGACAAAATATGAAAAAATCGTATAAATTCACAGCGAATGTTAGTAGGTTTTCCGTCTTATTTGAAATTGCGCAAAAATGTCTAAGGTTTGAACATCACCGATGACGTAACACAATCCGTCAACCATGAGGTACGCCTAGATAAGTGTTTTTCAACCTGAGGGCCGTGAACCATTTTTGGAGGGGTCGCAAGCAGGCCCGTAAATAGGGGAGGGGGCGAAGCCTCCCCTGAAAAATTTTCTCCCCCTTTGGAAAATTGTGTTGGACATAGTTTAAAATATTTGGGCCCATCCCAGAAAACTCTTCGTACCTCCTGGTGTCACAAGCTGGTTACGGGCCTGGTCGCGAGTAGATATGTTAAGTGCACAACTGTATTTCACTTGCTTTATTCGGTTCTAGGACTACAGCCACCCGGTTTTCCAGGTGGTAGTTATCCTGGTGGCAGTTGTCCTGGGTAGCGATTGTCCTAGGTGGCGGTTATCCTGGGTGGAAATTGTCCTAAGCGGAAGTTGTCCTAGGTGGTTGTTTTCCAGGTGGCTGTAGTCCGGATACCGCTGTGTTCGAGTTTGATGGTGGTCGTTGGATTGTAGCGGGTTGCTGTGATGGGCAGTGGCGAAACTAGAGGTTTGAGCCAGGGGGGCAAACTTTGCTGAAGGGGGCCCATTGGCCACCGTTTTGGAATGCAATAATTAGTTCCCAAAAACTCACATACATTACATAAATATGGGCTTAATTCTTCGCTTGCTCGCGCCATATATATGCGGGCGTAAGTCTTCGCGCACACCCCGTTCGTGGTGAATCGTATATTCAACGTTGAGCTAACCGAAAGGTCCAAACAAAGGGTACTCGAATAACACAAAAATGGCTATTTATAGCGCGGTACAAAGCAGATGTTACATTACAAACAGCATAGGCATGCGGGCCCGCAGAAAAATTTTCACGGATAGGCAAAGTCGATACAGGCTGCTGTCGATGCAATGCAAATAGACGTTCACATAGTGCTTAACGCTGTCTGCACCACAAATAAAATAACCCCCATGTTACGGCAACAGTCCCAAAAATGCGCTTCATTTGCAGATGTTTCATTTCACATAGTATGAAAGTACGTGACTTACTGCTATCAGCAGTCATTGTCTCGCTGGATTACCTGCCACAGATGTCTTCTTTCAACAGTCACATGCGGCAAAACGCTTACTCCCGTAACTTGAAGTGAACCTTTGTTGCTATGTTATTGCAACGAAATAAAGGCCAATTTTAGAACTATCCGCTCCCAAGTTTCGCAACCTGCCTGTGCAGGCAATGTAACAGACATGAGTGAACTCCAAGCTCAGAAGTGCATGACACCACAATAGTGAACCGGGCTCTTGCGCAGTATGAGTGTCATATCGGAAAATAAAACTGCCATTGCAAGAATTAAGCCAATTAAGCTGTTGACTTCAGGTTTTCTAGAAATTTTTGGTTCTTAGTCCCAATTTCCAGGTGGTGGCAAATTCCCATTTTGCTCTCTTGCGGACACCCATGGACACAGGGGAATGCCAAATACTGAAACAGCGCACCAGCTATACCTACTTTCACTTATGATCAAATACTAATCCGGCAGTGGGAAGAAATTAACACATTTTAGCATCAGGTTCTGAAGCAAATGGCAAAAATGTCGGATGGGGATGATAACTGGCGTACAAAAGCATGTAAATTGTTTTGATTAAAGTATCAAATGTTTTTGTGAGATATTTTTAGGTTGAGGCGGACAACTATTGGCTTTCATTTAATTTAAGACACGATTTGACGGTTGGCATTAATTATAAAATCAATTTAATTTCATATTTTCTTGCGCATATCCTCAACATGACGGGAGTGAAAGAGTAATCATATGAAAATGCAACTAAACACTGACTACTTTTTCAAGATATTAATTGAAGCTGTGCAATAGCGTTGAGTATACTAGTCATAAATGTGAACTTTTCAGTTACTGCTACATGTGCTTTTTATTTGAGATGACCCATGAACTGAACATCTCCGTGGACATAATTGTCGAAATTCAGATATCAAAATTGCTGACCTAGAACTTCTCATGCAGCGTCTATGGCGTTAGATAATTTCTATGTTAATACATGTGGCCTTTTAAATTATATCAGTTTTTTGACGAAAATTGGAAGCTCTACTTGTTTCTTGAGCATCAGTATCAACCTGTGTCATCCTTTCTATTAACTGCGGCGATTCTTGCCTACCCATATCTTCAATTCCAGTCCTGTCTGTGCACAAGCAACAAAAATCAGCACGCATTGATGTTATTTAATGGAAATCGATTTCGCCATACGGCATTGCAAATGCCGGCAACGTTCCACAACTACGGGCGACTATAACATCACACACACAATAGCACGTTCACGATGATGTACCGCACACTACACACCGCTGCAACAACGTTGAATTAACGATTCATTTGATGACTGTTGGTTTGCTAAACACTGCAGTATTTCTGTATTTAAAATGTCAAGACCAACGGATTTCCAAAACTTGTAGAAGCACTTTCATATTCCACAGTTCATGAAATCTCTAAGGGGGCCCATTTTTTACATTTAGCTTGCCA
>JGI24158J21664_10001629_pt1 | contig 25730 bp, 19 predicted proteins | sample Ectturendosymbi3_FD_21664 | JGI IMG/M metagenome (IMG submission 21664) | reverse complement strand
GGCGTGTATCCCAGAAACAATTTGGTGCTTCGTACCCCTTGTTTTAGTGCTTCGTACCCCCAAGGGGTACGTGTACCCCCGGTTAAGAACCACTGATCTAGTTTCACTTATGCTTATTCTTGTGGAAGTCATCACCGACAAAAATTTAACCAAACTACTCATAGTCCCTGTGTGGCGGTAAAATTGTACGCATTAATGTAATTACACCAGTCGGAGCAAGACCAATCACAAAATGTGCAGTTGTTTACACCCAGTTTAGATGAAAAAAAACTTCGTGTCCGGCAGTCTAAACCAATCTTGCAATTTATGTTGAACTTCTTTTCACCTGAAAAACTTTCATAATTTGTGCAATGTTTGGACACAAACGGCGATTGGAGAAATTGTGATGCTATCAGCTGAAAGCGCTTGAACGTTGATTTTTCCCAAGTTTCGTCCTTTCTGCACAAAAATACAAACTCACTCTAAAGAAATTCATCACGTTATCTCCAAACGCATTTAAAGCCAAAATTTCGCGAGTATTCACCAACAATTAAAAGCTCTATGGTTTGCTGTACTTTTTCAAGGAATCAGCCGACTGGGCTCTGCTTTCATCTTTTTGCGATGATTCAAATTTGCACATATCTGTGTTCAAGTAACTACTCTGCACATGTGAGATAAGCAAGGAATCTATCGGCAAAGTTTAATAGGATGTCCAATTTCACGTAACATGCGCATATCCGAATAAAACTTCAGGACTGATGATGCGTAGTGACGATACATAACACCACGCATCATCAGTCCTGAAATTTTATTCAGATATGCGTATATACGTGAAATTGATATCCTATTAAAATGTGCCGATATATTCCTTGCTTATCTCACATGTGGAGAGCAGCTATTCACCAACAGTGTACAGTAGTTTTATGTATTTCCTACAGTTTTTTAAACAGCACAAAAGCTTATTACCCGTACTCAAGCTTTTCGATTTTTCCTTATTGTTTTGAAAATCGTTACGTTAAGGAAAGTTTTTCTATTGAATCATGCATTATACTGCGACGCCCGCAGCTATGCACAAGCTGTATTCGCAAAGAGTGATACGGACGCTTGGCGCATGAAAAACAGCTAACGCGTTTTCGAGAGTCAAGCAAGCCGAGTCGTGGGAAATTAATCGTTTTTAGGTAAAGCACTTGCCGTACATCAGACGTAACTCCATTGAATAAAAACAGCTCTTTCAAGCTTCAATACTGTTGTGTGCACTTTTATCTTCAATTTTGGGTTTTCTTCATTTGTTTCCGTAGTTCACGTTTCGTATATTTTTATCCAGAGAGCTTTGTCTTGACCAACTTCCATGAAAACGGTGCCAGTCGTTTACTTTATTCAGGCAGTGTCAAGAAAATAAACATATCATAAAATTTCAAAACAGGTGTTCAATACTGTATGCCATTTTCATGTTGACAGTCACCTGATGGCTATTCCTCTCAAACAAATCATCGCGTGGCAGTTGGTACAAGGACAGCAAATTCGTTAGAAGTTGAAATGATCCGCTACCTTTACAGCAACGCCGCCATCCCGCTGACCGCGACAAATATGACGTACGACAGATCTTGTCGTCAGATCGCGAGGTGATCAATGAGTTACGTCATCATTTACGAACTGAACCGCACAACGGAACAACAAGCGTTCTGGAGGCAATAGCAGACCCACAGGCAAGACCATGTATAGTTTCCTGCAATGAGTATGAGACAAATGGTATATAAAAATTTGCTCATTTAAAGCATCACTTTGCAGACAAAATCTTGTTTGTTGTCAATGTTTTTTTTTATGTCAGACCGCATTGGGAGAAGCAAAGGTAATTGCTGACGTGCTTGAAGTCCATTTTTCTTTGATGTTGCACCTACGCTGTGATTAAGAGCTCGGTCATCACATTTCTAGCAACTCGTACCGTGAAACGTTTGTTGCTACAGGCGGTGGTAGCGTAATTGCGAGTGCATCACACGATCTTCTTGTCAATGTCTCAGCACAACGCATTTCATTGTTGCAGTTTCAAAGCAGCGAATTAACATTCGCCTAACGTTCAACTGCGGGACCAACCCAGACGAGCTCAGCTGATGTGTGTTGCATATGTCAGCCGGAAAAAAAACAGTGCGTCACAAAGTGAAAATTCCTTTTCGTAATCAACAAAATTCAGTTTTGCAAATATGTGGTTATGGTGATTAACTTGCGAAATTTCCAAGATTTCGCTGATCAGCAACAGTTTGAAAGTTTTGGTATAAAAAATGGTGCCCGTCTGCTGGGTTGATGCATCGTTTGGTTCTCACTCCCTCTACCAACCTCCATTCGGTTTCTCTTTATTGTTGTAATTAGAGGTAAATTTGCCATTTATTAGAACAAGTTTCACTGTGTTTAAAAAAAATCTACTTGAATAAAACATTGTTATGTGACAGGTGAGAGAGCAAAGACTGTACTACGAGCCGCTGACTGCTTTTGTAGCAAGTCAAGATCTTACAGACAAAGAAAAAGTTCTGCCTGGTACAGCCAGCCTGAGAGTCGTCAACATAATGGTATGCGCCAATGTCTCCCTTTAAACTTATCACAGGCTACAGGTCAATCTATTTGAATATACTTAAAATCCTTTGGCTTGGGGTGTTAAAAGCGCACTTAAACATATTTTCTGTTTTGCTGACTAACGGATTTTTCTTGAAGATTCTCCTTTGCTTCTGAAAGTGACAAATGTCTATAAGGTTTTGTAATACGCACCAGATCTCAAGAACAATGCTCTTTGGAAATAATAATAGTAGTTGTAAAGTATGCGAACAACAGCCCAGGCTTGTTTTCAAAATTTAGGTACCGGCGATGGACGACGATCAAATGTTTGCCAGTGATCTTGATTTGCCTCTTGTACTGTCTCGTCAGCACGCGACAAGACGGAATTTGCGAAAGAAAGATGGCGCTGTGCGCACGTATTCGTACCTGCCGAAAGTCGTGGGCAACTCGATTTCGAGAAAGGATAAAAACAAACGCCAAGGCGGAAAACTAGGTTCGGAAACCAATTCTACGAGCCCAAACAGTATATACTCGAACATTTTTCTGCCTAGCACAGCGGAGGAGCAATGCTTATCGAAAAGGGCGTGCGTGCCTCGAAAAACGCCAGTAAATCTGCCTAAGCTTGCAAAAAAACACGAAGACGACTGTGACCCGGATGTTAAAGATGGCGTCGTCAGAAGACGCAAAGGAGTGGCACCTCTTGAACGGAACCGGTCGAAACGAAATGCCAACACCGTGCAGCTTCCCACAGCTGGTAGCGACGAACAAAACCCCGGTCTAACGAACGGATTCCCACGAAGAGCAACCACCACCGCAACGGGAAAGTCGCATTTGATAGGACCAATGAACAAATTGGATATGATTGCTTACTACAGTCGGGCAATGCAGGAGCGATTAATTACTTACGATGAGTTCATCAAGAAATTGTCGGTTTTGTCGCTGCATAAAGTGGCCATGCCAAACAGCTCACTCCGACATTTTCAAATCGTGCGGTAAGTCTTAATGTAATAATAAGCTAGTTCAATGACAATAACAACTTGTTCTTTTGATACTTTCACTTCATGTTTCTGGTTTTCATTGTTCGCTTCCAAGTATTTCGTAATCTCGTGTTTAACACTAACGTACATTTCCGGAGGTCTGTTGTTCTGTTTGTTAAAACACATTGGTCTATTTTGACACTTTCTAACTGTTAAAAAATTTTGTTCGAAGTAAAAAAACGCGACAGCAAGTGGGTTGAAATCGTGGCAGGTCAACAAGTTTTTGAAATATTTATGAAATTCAAAAGCATAATCCGAATTTTTCATTGGGTGCTGAAGAGTTATAAAATCAAACAAATTGCAGAAAAAATCAAAAGTGTCTGAAGTCTTTCCACCAGCAAAACTCAAACTTTTAACTTTACCGCAGTGCGCCATATTCTACGTTTGAGATTGTTTATATATGAAAAAATATGCCAACTATAGACATATATATATTCCTATTTTTGCTGTCTTGATCTGCTTTTCTCACCAAATCATTTTGCTTTCTTGACAGTTAACCCAACTGCACGCTTGGCAACCAATTTTGTTTCGCTTTGCAAGTCAATCGATTCTAGCTAGGAAACAGTTGTTTCAAAAATAGTTGCGGGTGTCGTGATGAGACTCAAACCTAATCCATAGCGTTTGACGATTTGACAAGAAAGTTTTACTGATTTACTCATTATCAGAAAAACTATAGCCCGAAACTCGATTTAGCCGAAGTTGTAGCCCAAACTCGACGAATTTGGCTCAGCAGCAGTTTTGCTCTGCGACAAGTCAATCGATGAAAAACGTTCCAAAGCAAAATGGCTTCTACAAGATGCTTTTGGGTATGCTAAAATGTGATGAGGTTTAGAAAGTGAAATGAAAATCTTATCTAGCATTTTGCGTGACTGGGCAAAATTAACAATCAAGCTCATGCCTATCAGCTAGTTATTCAAATTCCTTTAACACAGTGTTTCTCAAACTTTTTTATTCCATCGCCCCCTTTTCACTCTCGACACGTAGTTTTCGCCCCTTAAGCCCGATAAAGCAAACACAAGGTAGTAAATGCAAGTATTTTTATTTAAAGAAAGTATTAAATAACTGAACCAAGCCACTGACAAGCTGAACTAAGCAATTGTATTACGACGCTGATATTACATTCAGAATTTTCATGAAAATAATCCAGGGCTACAGAGCCGGAGCTGGGCATTTTGCCTGGAGCCGCCGGAGCTGAAATTAAAAATCAGGAGTCGGAGTTCAACTCAGTTTAAAATTTAGGACCGGAGCCGGGGCTATGGCCATTTGACAGGTGGCTCCGGCTCCGTGTCCCTTCCTAGATACTAACGGTTTTGCCAAACAGACTTACGTGTGCTCTTTATAGCACACTGAACGCGATTGTTACGAGTTACAACACCAGACTACAACAATGGATCTGCAAGCATTTATTGTTTCTTTGGTGTAATAATCGCTAAGGCTGTGACATCGTAGCTGGCAGGCGTGGTGTTATTTGTTGAACAACGGTTCTCAAACACTGCTCTAAGAGCCGCATGCAGCTCCCAAGCATCCCTTTTGCGGCTTTAGCAATCTTTCTGTAACCGATTCTATTTGAATAAGAGCTGACGATGCCTACTTCGTAGACGAAACACATACTCCATAAGAGCTTAATGTCTGATTCTTGTTGGGAAAGGATTCCTTTCGATAGGTAGTGTCTTTCAGTGACACCTCTAATAATTTGTGTAACAGACTTCGTTAGTGCAATAAAACAAAACGTGTCAATTGACTTGTGGTAATTTTTTTTGTGCGGCTCTCTAACAAAATCGTAGGTCTGTATGCGACTCCCTTCAGCGAAATGGTTGAAAAGAAAAACGTTAACTACCAGTACCACAACATCTTACTTTCTGCTTAGAATGATCAAACCGGGCCTGTAGTAGTGCAGCGATCAAAAAAGAAATGAGCTATGAGTAGGTATATAATCAAATATCCATAGCTTTTGTAGCTGTGTAGTCATCCTGTTAGCAGGGAGTATGATAAAGATGTGATACCATCTATGTTTTCAGCACTGTAACCAGACTTATTTTCTCCTAAACTTTGCGTGTTAAATTGTGCTTTACTTTGCGATTCATGACTGCTTAATATGGGTGCAAAAGATAAGCAAACAGATGTTTTCAGCTATTTTAAAAAAGTCAAATGCGAATATCTTGCTAGAAGTCTAATTTGAACAAGAACAAAGAAGTCTGTTTTAAAGAAAAATACTATTTCTTTGAACAAAGGGCTTTTAAACACATCTTCGCATTTGTGTTAATGCAAATGTGTACGTGTTTGAAAGAACACATGAGAGTCGACTAGGCGTTTTGCGCTCTTTGCATGGCTTGCGGCAGCGCTGTTAGCTGGAATCATCAAGACTGCAACAGGCAAAGCATGCAAGGAGTGCAAAACACTTGGTCAATTGATACAGGTCTGTGTGTAAATGCTCGGACACAAATGTAGTTTCCCAAACAGCCATTCTGGTCGTAAGATATAACTTAAGGTCCTCAGGCATTGACGGAAAAACCAGCGACTGCCTTTCCAAAAATTGTTCATATTACCGTTATCTTGAGTTACGTTTCTGGTAGCAACTGTTATCTGAATCGTCTGAACCTGTAATTGTTGCTTTTTCGCTAATTTCCTCATGATAAGAGCGCTGCTTGTAAAAAGGTACCAGATTAGATTACTCAAAAAGGTTTGGTATATTATCTTATTTCTGTGTAGTTGATTTAATTCACTTTCCATTCAACTTGAGGCACCCCATGACAATTAAAATACTGTATTAATGTGTGAAAACGAACAGAAGCCGGAGCTGGATTCGGAGCCATGAAAAGGAGAGCTCCGGAGCCGCAGCCACACTTATCAGAACCAAGAGCTCCGGGGCTGGAGCCATGTTCATGAAAAGAAGAGCTCCAGAGCCAGAGCTCTGTCATTTTTACGATGGCTCCGCAGCCCTGAAATAATCCACAGTGTACCTGGGTACATAAACAAACCAGAGTAAAAAGTCAACTGATAAATTGCTTTAGCAATAACCTTCAACAATTATCGTAGTAAATTGAAATTTGCAAGAAACTAACAATCCATAATAGTAGGCTACTGAAGTTAACTCAACGATCGATTAGTCGTTGAGCACTTTCGCCCCCTTTGTGTTTTTTCGCCCCCCTATCGCCCCATTTGTTTTTTTCGCCCTCTTGCCCGTCAAAATCGCCCCCAAGGGGGCGATTCCACATATTTTGGGAAACACTGCTTTAAAACAACATTTGTCTGAGAACTTCATTCCGGTGTCGGTGAGCCTCGGCTTGAAAGCGTAGAAAATATGTAAGATAGGCACGGGACGAGCAGGTCGTGCAAATGGGGAGGAAAGCCGATGTACGAAATAATTTCTTGTGGCACTCTTCGCTTTTTCGGTTTTGAAAATCGTTTTTTCAGGACAAAGGGTATGTGAAGTTTGTCAGCTTCCTGCTGGTGTTCGCTTCTTTGCAATGAAGAAGACCATGTTTCCCAAGAACAGTAAATAACATATCGTTTGTAAATTGCCAGCGAAAAAATGACATTTATTCGCAATTTAGTTACAAAGTAAATTTGAAAAAACATCAATCGGAAAAATCGGAACTGCTCAGGCGAGTTGATCAAATAACAAAAATCCGGCAATTACGCCAAAACGTTTCACCAGAACCTATTTAATGCTGCACCAATGTTCTGTCTATTCAAGATCAAAGTGTTTTTCTTTTGCAATAGGTTATGCAAAAGAACTGGCATGGCTAAGTATGAGCCAAATAGTCCTATGAGCTAACCCACGAAGCCAATAACTGGTTTTCCTCACTAATGTCAAATAAGAAATAGAGTCAAAACAATGCACTTTAAATTTACTTGGTCGTGTTGGTCACTGTAATTTTGACCTTCCTATCCCACAATTTTGTAAGTTCAGTATTTGATCAGATCAGAAAAGCTCTTCACAACAACATCGTGAAACAATACAAGTTTCTAGCAAGTGCTATCACGCAAAAGTGCGGACGCTAAGCGTCTCTGAAGTCTGAACGACTTTCATTGGATTAATGTGATGCTCATATGAACTTACTTCATTTACGTTTCATGCTCATAGAAATGTCGTAAAAGCGAAACCGCCTGTGGCGGCTGCATTTTTTATGGATTTTTTCACAGCGACGAAACGCACAACTTGAAGCCGCGTCTGACGCATATTGATGTCAGTCCACTGACCGCATCTCAACCCAGTGGGAATGCGTCTCAACCCGTTTCTCAGCAGACCAAAGTTCACCGACCAGATATTCCTGGAGACCGAGGTTTGTTTGTTGCATAATGTTTTGGTGTGCTGCTCAACTTCGCCACTGACCAACAAACCAGCTTTTTTGAAAAGGTGTCCTCTATTTCCGTTTCGCCACTCTATCGTACAGTACCTTAACATAAGCAAAAACGTCACTATCATCCAATTTCTTACGATTCAAGCGCAAGTTAGCTTTCAGGTCGTTCAGAAATCTCTTGGTTGTGATGAGAAGCACAGGTTGCAAATTATCGCAAGCAAAACCCCTTTGAAAACTTGTTTGCTGTTTAGAGCGATTTCTTTTTGTACATCTGTAGGGTTATTTAAAAAAAGTTATTATAAAAATTTTACGTAAGTCATATCTAACTCAATTCTGGTTTGGCGTTAGCTCTTCATTTCAATAAACAACTACATCAACATCCATTTATAAAGTGGTACATCAAGTAAGGGGTTTTGAGAGTCCGAACGGTAATTAGAGGGTTTGGGTGAAAATTTTGCTCTGCTGGAATGAATGCAAAGTCTGTCGACCCGGTGATTTTTGAGTCACTACCTTCTTGCTAAATTTTTCGTAAGAAAAGCGTTTTCATGTTCGTTCTTCAATATTGTTTTTTTAATGTTAACACCAGACTGGAAGGCATGTTAGGTCAGGTCATTTATGGTAAAATATCGTTGTGCTTTACTTGCAGAAACAAAAGCAGATGTGAGTCGCAATTCCGAGTCTTCCGAACAGTGGCAGCAAGACGCTGAGCAGCCACGACTTCATCGAATTGACATCGGTCAAGGCCTGCCTCTCACCGACGACAGCACATTCAGTCCTGACCTGTCGGACGAAATCATAACTACTGATTTGAACCGTTATGCGAAAATTCACCATCCACGGCTGGCCAAACAAACCGATCAATATCACTGGAATCACGAAGCCGCTTATCTCGACCCAAAACTTGATAGAGACAGTGGAAAACAGCCGAGACACTGGCAAACGGCAGTGAGTGAAAAAGAGATGAAACAACGTGAAAACGAGGCCACTCTCATCTTCAAAGATTCTGCTCGAGAACAGTTCGGTGGATTTACAGAAAAACAGCGAGGTAAGACTGACTTTAAAAGCGCAGATACTGAATGACGAAATTTTTTCACAACACAATATACGTTTTTTTTAACCGGAAGATTCCCAGGCTAGGCAACGCCAGTAATATCACCAGATTAACTGCTATTCGCGTTACGAATTGCTCATCCTTTCGGATAAGACTTTTATGCATTGGCAAAATGTTGTAAACATGTTCTGAAAAACGTTGACCTAATTCTATAATTGAGCATTGCTCTCACCGTCCACGGTAAGAATTTTCTTAAAGTAAACTTCCGTACTGACCGTTAAAGTAACTTTCTAAGTGACTATCGTTTGTCAATGCAGGCTTCCGTTACGCAAATCACACGATGAGAAGGCTTAGCCCGAGGAAATTGGGAATTCTTTCGCAGCAAGATCTGCCCACCATTGGTGAAGGCGACGACGTGACGTATGATCCTAAGCACTTGAACTCTGAAACGGTCTTGTCTGTTCGTAGCGACATACCACAACCGGGTAAAATACCATACAGCGCAAACGAAAACGAGTCGGTCGGTTTTGGAGGGAGCGATGTTGCCGGCGTGATCGATTACCGAGTTGCACCTGCTCTCGGTGAAGACACCGATGCGGAAAGCTCGGACGCAGAGTCCGTGTTTCAACCTCACCTGGAAACCGTACTGAAAAACATCAAAAAGGCCAAAGCGACCAAGAAAAAGAAAATACCGGTACCTGATGTGGCTGGTTTGATACCAACTGTTATCCCACAACTGCGGATGGATGAAGTGCAGGGCGGTGATGTGCTGCGTACTGCTGACAACATTAGAAGCGGTGCGTCTGTGCGTTTGAAGGTCCAACCACACGTGCCCCGCAATACACCCCCACCAAGTGCCCAACGTCTTGAAAGTTCAGAAGCTTTGCCGGAGCACTCCGAAAACAGCAAACCACTTCAACTCAGCAACGGGCTTTCGCACGATAAAGCTGAAGAGATCGTCGCCGATCAAGAATCATCGAAAAACATGATCAGTCAAGTGAATCCGAGCGGAACAGCCAAGCTGTCCGGACGATCTGTGGTACGTCACCCAGCGCAAAGCGGTTCACCTGCCAACGGTGGCTCAAACGAAATGAACGGCACGGAAGTGAGAATCATGACTGCTTCCGTGGACCTTGGCTTAGTAGAGGACGGCGCGCTTGGTTCGAAGCGAGAAACTCCCTCAAGGCTTGAAGTTGTAATTACTTCCATGCCTTCCGCGCCTCCGGCGTCTCTGGCCACGTCGTCCGAGACCGAAATGACGGATACGGAGGACCGCTGATTTCTTTAAGAGAATATTGATAACCGTTTCAAAGACGCTGATGCATATTACATGAATTTACGAAAAAAGAACAGTATTTTCCGAACAATAACCTTTCGGCTACCGTCGCATTGCTGAACAACTCCAGTGAGCATCATAAAGTGGGCTAATTGCCATGCAAGCCCGCGAACATAATGGCGGGCATTTTGTCCGTATCTCGTCAGGTTCGGCGAAACGAGCCTGTAGACTTTTCCCGAAGGAAAACCTCACGAGCTGTTCTTGTTGCGAAAGTCTCGTGTTGTGTTGTACCTCGTCAGAGATTCCCATTAGCCTGCGTAGATCGCGGATAAATATGTGACAGGTATTCAAGTACCTACTCTCCTGCATGTGGCAGTTAATTACAAATTCTCCACATACCCTTTATAAACTCAAACCTTGCATGTTAAAAAGTAACGTAAGTGGACCACCTAAATTCTTTTCAGTTAATATCTGGGCATGCCCGACGTGCGGAAGCTGGCTATGCCCCTGCCGTTTTAATTGACCGCGTTTATATAGGATGCGCAGTTCCAACACTCTGTTTGTGCATGTTGCATGTATGGGGACTGGGCCCGTCAAGCATGTCAGAGGCAAACTAGATCCACACCATTTTACCAACAGTTTTTGAAGCTATATGCTCACAAATGACCTATTCAACCTTTACGACAGCGCATAAAAGTATAGATTTTTAACAATCACGACAGGAGCACTTTTGAGGTGGCGCTGTAAACAAGCATGTAGTGATTCCGACTGCAACTTAATGTTCGATGTCTCTTCAGAGTGAGTCGTTCAGGTGGAAGAATTTTTTAAGCAAAACACAGTGTCCCGCATTGTATTGAAAAACTATGAAAACAACTCGTTTACTCGTCGACGTGAGTTGCTTTCGTCTCGTTTATCTATATTCATCAAATTCCCTTCAGTGGAAAGTGCGCAACTGTAAATATTGCAGTCGACTTGCCTACCGAAATATTAAAATCAACTGCTTTTTCTGCTGTTGTTTGCGACAGGCTTCTCAGAACATTAAGCTTCTGAGTAGGGCTTAAGAAAAATTTGATGGAGGTCAGCATTGTGTTTTTGGAAGGATAAAAAGGCTTCCAATTTTGTGCCACACGATTACCAAAAGTTGTCTACTACAGTTTGTCTGCCCATGATTGTAGGCGTCGAAAAAACAGACAAAAATATTGTTGTTCAAAAATCCGGCTACTCGGTCCGGTATAGACATGACGCAACAACTAGCTCATGAGTTCAGACAGAAAGAACATTTGGTCAAAATCAAAACAGAAACAATCCTAGACTTCGAAAGCCAGCGGATAGCTGCAAACTGCGGATTTCAAAAGGATGAAATACACGTTTACAGCGGGCGCGCAACCGGGGGTAAAACTGGGTAATTCTCCTCTCCAGAAATTTTCAAAAACATTTGGAAAGCGCCAATAACTTTTTTAGTACGTTACACTCATTTTGCCCCCCCCCGAAAATTTTAGCTGGTTGCGGCCATGTTTTGCAGAATATCAAAAATAGGAGAAAAAGCTGCAGCTCGATACCAAGAACTCACTAATTTGCGGTGAGATTGTATCAGGTGACGCTGCCCAGGAGACTTCTTTTGCATTCGTCAAAAGACAAGACATCAGAAAAATACAGATGTTGCTCAAGGGTTGAATTAAATATTTATGCTTATTAAATATTACCTCGTCTCGCCACAATTTTTGATGGATGTGATAAATCAATACTTTGCTCGTGCCATACTATGTTTCGGAGTGAAGGCTTATAAATCTTTCCATTCATTGTTTTGGCACACCTTACTGCTATCACATCCTTTAAAGTTTATATAGATCTCCACAGCCGTCTCCGAAAAAGTTTAGTTTTGTCGGTCAGCCGGTCGAACTCATAGCTTCGTTTTGCTTTTCAATGTCGTTTTCTGGCGAAAATTCAAACATTTCGCTTGTTTCACTTTTACGAAGGCGTTAATGACGACATCCTAAATTGAAAAAATCCGCTTGCTTCGCACAAAGTGTAGCGAAAGGATATACAAAGAGCTATAGCGCTGAAGATTTGTTTATTGCTGCTCGCTTGCTAGCCATGTTTTACCAGACAAAAACAAGCAAGAATCACTGCCGTAAAAATCATGCTTGCGATGATTGAGATACGTTTTAGTAAATGGAAACATATGTGGCATTTTAAGATAAAAAAAAAAAAATTTAAAAATTTTAATTGTAAAAACTAAAGAAAACGATGGTAAAGAATGAAACTGACAACTGACCGTGACAAGAATATAGATTTAGTAGCAAAGTGCCAATTTTTTTGAAAAGTTGCTGATTCCCATTCACTCAGAGAAATAATTTACATGAGACTACCAAAGCTTTTAGCTACAAGCAAACGCTCTAGACCCTTTAAACCAGCTGCGTCCAACCCAAATGGCTTGCTGAGCCAAAAATTATGCCACTATGTTGACCAGGGCCGCACCTTGAATGACATAATAATAAGGGCCGCACATTGAACGGCTTACTTTGATCTTAGTGAACTAAATTTAGCTGAATCTAACACACTAAAAGCGTTCGAATCCTAACTGCAATGGTAACAGACGTGATAAAGTGGCACTGAACATCACCTGCATCAAAATAAGGACATGTTGTCAGTATGTAGGATACTTTTACTACAGCGAAAACCTAAACTGGGCCGCATGCGGCTCGCTGGCCACGGGTTGGACATAGCTGCTTTAAACCATCTCGCTGCCTATAGGCCTACGCTTATGGGATGAGCCAAAGTCAAAATCGTATTTTTAATAGCTTAGCTTAGTGTCTTGTGTACAGAAATCACATGAAAATAAAAACCTTGAAGGTTTGCTTTTTTTCTTCATTTTCGCTGGATTTTTTTCTTCGTTTTCGAGGACTCAAAATTTCGACCTAAGTCTATTTTTGATGTTTTCTGGTATGTCTGAGCCGACACGGGAACAATATATATATGTCTTGACTGTTGCGCGTTGTCTATGCAAACAAAGCAAACGGTTTCGAGCGTGCTCTGCGCCGGATGTCAATGCTTCGCAAAGCTTTTGAAGTGATAAAATAAATAATGCATTGTTTACTTGAGGCACAAGCCCAGGGGACATCCGACGCAGCGCCAAATAACCAGAATTCCGTACCTGGGCGAACATGGATTTTGCGTGAAACAGTCAATTGTCGCAGTTTGGCGGAAATCGTTCTGTGCGTCATTTTTTACCCGACGTCAACGCACGGCCGCGACCCACACTGTAATCTGATAAGACGAAGAAAGAAGCAGGTTTGCCGAATTAGTTTTTCTGGTTTCGATTAATATTTAATGGACAACTTGTCCCGCAAGCTCGTTGAAAGCGCGCATGCACGGGCATCATCACTTTGAAGCTTTCAGTCTAAGTCGCCAACTCGCTGAGAAGCTGCCTGATGGGGTTTTATCAGATTTGCTGTGAGGAAAACCCGGTGAAGTAACTGTCTTTTTTCGCTGCTGTGGTGCGTAGCCGCGCTCCACCGAGCATTTACAACCGCTTGAGCTTGTTCTGCTTATACGTTGGAGAAAATATGTACTTCCGAAACCACGTAGGCGTCGGTTTTCAAAGAAATGTGGCGAAAATAGCTGTTCTTGTTTCGGATTGTTATAAAATGTAAACCACCCGTTACCGCTCTGCTTGAATTCTTTTCAGTAATGCTCCATGTTATTTGCATGTAGGATGAATGGCAACTGAAATAAAAAGTACAGCATTTTGCATACGGCACTTATGACTATCAGTCATGTTTCATGATAGATGAATTGATGTTTCAGAAACTGATTAAATTGCGTTAGAGGATATTCAAGTGAAAAATCAAAAATTTTCAATGCAACTCGTAACGAGGCCGAGGTAATCAATGCTATAAAAGATTCCATCTGCAGTGAGGCAGAAGAAATGATTTCTGTCTGAACTATCCAGACAATTAATTTTCATCTTGTTGACTTGACTAGACGCAGAGTTGTTTTGTATTTCATCAAAATAACCGCAGCGCCTTCAGTGAGAGTTCAGATGTCTTGCCTTTTGAGGAAAGAGGGCGTCACCAGACANAAAATCAATCACATAAAAAAAAAACTGTGGTTGAAGGAAAAAGAGATCGATTCTGACGAAGTGAGTGAAAANAAAAAGTCCCACTTTACTCTATTGAAGAGAGTAAGTTTGGCATTTTTATAAGTTTTTCATTCCGACCATTTCTTGCTGATCTCATTAACTGCTGCAAACTTTGCATGCAATTAGTTGCGCAGAAAAATATCATTTCGTTCTTTAATGTGTCGACTGTCTCGAACCACCGAACGATTTCATCAAAATCAAGCATTAGAAATAATCCCCAAACCAATGATGTTTCAGAAATAGTCGTTTTCATAGTCAGAAAGGTTCAATAAAAAAACTTTCTAATGATGAAATAAATTGTTTTTTAAAAGGCCTGCACGTTTTTAGTCAAATTATTGTTTTTTGCGTTGCTGCTTCTAAAGTAAGAAACTCGTGCAACATTTAAAGCTCCAAGTGTGAACTATAGCTTTGAAGATACAACTGGTAGTTTAAACTCCCAAAATGCTGAATAACTATCCAGGTTTTGACAGATCCTGAACTGTTTTCGTTAGGGTCTGACATAAAAACGCTTGCAGGCGTAAAGAAACAAAATCAAAACTTCGAAAGATGCCATCAGTAACGTTTACAGACAAGCACAGTAAACACACAGGATGACATCAAATATTGTCTACAAATTGAGAAAAACCTCAATCAGTTGAAAAACAAGTCTGATTTTATATTTTACATTGAGTTTATTTTCCTGTTTACCCGCCATGCCTCTACGAGTATATATTTTTGCATGTGAAACATGTTTTTCAAATCCAAAGCAATCTCAAGTCAGCCATTTTGATTTAAAACTTGATGAAGACAATTTGTCAGCTGGCGTTACGTTGATTTATATTTTTCAAGATTTTCTATGTTTTCGGCGTCAGTTAATTTTTATTTTATTTGTTAACGTGTTTGGCTCAGACACATGGTCCAATTTGTTGTTGAGTTTTGAAGAAAGTAATTTTGTCAGTTTTTTCTAATTCTGGGAATAGCCTTAAAGATTGTAATTCAAAAATACATAAATGGAAATATTTTTCTTGCTGACCAAGAAAAGTCAACCGTGTAGTCACTCATAACGTTTCCAAAGTATTTATCATCGAAAAAGGCAGTTGACTATAAGCAAAACGTGATTACAAACGCGATCATTTCAAGTTTTGTGTGACTTCATGTCGAAACAGGTAGTCGTTCTTGTTTCAGGAGACGCTTATTTCAGTCTTTTCTGCTTTAATTGGTCAATTTTCACAACACATTGACAATAGAAAAGAACGACAACATAAAAGATTGCAAATGCTTGCAAAACTTCCTTTTTGTGGGACATAAGCACTGATCTATTTCCTGTAGTGCATTAATCCACTGGACTTACGCTATACACGATCTGTTAGACAGTAACATTGGCAATGCCATTGCACAGATAAGCAGAAGTCGTCCAGCTTGTTTAAATGCCATGATGATCTGCCAAGGATTAGCAGCCAACCCAGCCGCCCGTGATTTGCGACGTACGGCGAGCAGGAAGTCCACCATACGATATGTTGCTGTCAAAGATCGAATGCTGTGCTGTCCAGTGTAAAGCAGTGCTAGGCTATGAAACGCTCTGGTAATTTCAGTACAGCGGACTGTTCTTGAATGATGCGTTTCTCACGCAAGCAAATCAATGCCGATGGCTCTGCAAAGTGAGCAAGAATGAGTAACTAGTAAACAGCTNAANCTCAGCCGAAAAGCTGTTGAAGAGATTTATTATCTTGACTTGTCGCAAAACAAGAGAGACAATGCAGCCAATGCAGATTTCTTGGCTATTTTATTTTGCTTGGTTTGTGATCGGAAAAACTCTTTGACCCATTCATGCGCAGCAAAGCGAGATTTTCCATATTTATTTCGAATTTTAGCCTTATCTAGGAATTGCTAAATGTTGCAAAACATGTCACTGCAGGCCTTGAAAAGTGTGCAAACTGCTGGCTTTACAAATGTTTTTGCTGGTATTAAAAAAAGACGAGAAACAGACGTATAAANGCAAAAGTCGAAACGACCACAAAGATACAAGAAGTAATCACAATGCTCGAAACAACAAAACAGTTGAGTTGTAAAGTGACCAACAAANAAGTATTTAGCCCATTAACGCATGTAAGAGTTGGTAATATTGCCTTTATAAGAAGAAANAAAGCAAATTAAGAGCCGACAATGGAAAAAGTTTAATAGAAAACTAAAACACGAAATATAGGTAACAGAGTGGAAGAGACTTAAGTTAAGGTGCGTGAGTGATTGTGAGTCCAACCCAGTTCAGAGCCGTGCATTTTGGATTTTCTTGAACTTTCTGAATGCGTATCTGCAGTTATGCTGACGTCTGTCATCACTGAAAATTTAGAGTACAGCCAGTCTATAAGCACTTCAAAGCCCCATGAAAACAGAATGTTTGAACGCAGTAATTGTACGTATGCCAGTGTCACAAAAGATAAGATTTAAGCAAAAACAAATACCACGACAACCTGATAAAATTCTTTCCATCTTTTTTTAACCCTGATTTTGTAAGAACGTTTCAGTTTTTGAGAAAAGCAGTGTTTCAATACCAATTATTGGATTTCCTTGGATAAATTCACCACAGGGCCAATGGGCCATATTTTTAATATGTAAAATGGCACAAAACAGGTGTTTTACGCCTTTTCTAAGCAAGCTTTTTCATGCGTTACAGTTTCTTAGAGTTATGCATAATTGTTTTATTTCCTACAAAAGTATGTTTCAGCCTCAACGTTTTTATGAAGAAATGATAAAGTTCTGCAGCCCTTTTCTTGGCAGTACAAGTTTTTAATCTTTTCTTCAGCAAGCATCTATCCAAAAGCTCTTTCGCAATTCGCGTGCTTGGTGATAATAAACTTGAGATACAGGCAACTTTTGCTTCTCCAACTATTTTTTACTGTCAAGCAAGACGGACGAAATGTCTTAGGAAGAATTTTAGGTGCAGCAGCTTTGCTTCGTACAGTTTTTGCGCATGAAGAATGGCGTAAAGTACGAGGAAAATGACGAATGNCAGGANGACGTATGATGATTTTCAATGGGGAAGCTGGTTGTTCTGAAACATTTGGCACTGGCCAAATGTCTGACCTCTAATTTTTCGTGCAACATGCGTTTGTNCATTCTGGAGTTTGGCGGGATTTCGTCAATATTCCCTCAAAGCAAAGAGCTGAAAAAGGTCACCTATTTTTTCTGACCTGATATTGCTAGCAAGGTCTCGCCTCGTAGTTTTCAATTGTCTGACCTGATTTTCTCTTTCTCTCTAAAAAATAACCCTGCTATGTCTTGTTCGGTGAAAAACGCAACTAACTTGAGCGTTTGCAAACCTCCAAAGCAAAATTACTCCAGTTTAAAAAACTGCAACACAAAATATTTTTGCCAAACAGGTCCATTATGGCTAAAGATTCTTAAACTGGCGATTAGCCGGTAGAGCACTCTGTCAAAAAATACCTGAAGAAGCCCTGGGTTTTCACTGTTTTAGTTTATACTTGAAAATGCTCGTACGTAACTGCTTGTTTTGTACTTTCTTGCTTGTTTACAAAATAACTTTTTCAAAGCAAGGTTGGTTTCAAAAGACTCAAGTATCCTTGTTATAGTTTCTTGTTTGCACTGAATATGCAAATGCGACAAAACTACAACTTATTGACTAGTAGCATTTCCGAATAGTACTACGCCTTTGATGGAATGATTTACATGCACCACGTCTTTCTTTACTGTCTTTTCTGGCATACCATATAAAAGCTTGCGGTATTCAAAATACAGCAGAAACGTATGTAGAATGTAAAAGAAAACAATAAATTTTGTTTGCCATAAAAAATGTGCGGAGAGAAACATTACGCATATTACAGTAGACAATTGGAATGGATTGGGCAAATTTTGAAACACGCTTTTTTCAACTTTTACTTCTTTGAAATTCGCCAAACGTTAGTTGGTATTAAAAGTCAGCATTAGATGAAATAGACTTGCATGGGAAAATTGATGTACCCACGTTAGTGCTCCAACTGCTGTGTCCCTCTGAGCATTCGCACTTTCTTTCATAGCAAGAGAAGCTTTCAAACTATTTTACTAAGGTTTTCTGTGCCAACAGGCGCTCAAGACTAATGTGTGATCAGCATAGCTAAAACTGCTTTGTGGTATTTGAAAACAAGTTGATACAGCACTCGTAGCACGAACATGTGATAATACATGAGACACTACTACAAAATTTTCCACTATATCTTGAATTTCTTTGAGTATTTGTTTCTGAATATTACAAGAGAAAATTTATATAAGTACTACTACCAGTGTTTCCATTTAAGCTGCAGCTTTAAGCAAATCCTCCATTATTATAACTCCTTTTTTATGAAACTATTTTTCCTCGTTTTGAGTTGCACACTGACAACTTAAATAGAAATTTGTATGTACAACTCTCCTCAGTCAAGTTGGTAAAATAATAAACTTCGGACTATAACAAAAGCAAAATTTAGCTGCACTTAGGACACAGGATTTAAAGCCCCTGTGTCATACAACCCCTGACACTTAGATCCACCACTGACGATGAATTTTGCGTAGCAAAGGATATTCGAAAAGGTTTTAGGAGAAGATCGAATTTGTTTCGTTTGAATTAACTTGGTATACATTAGCAACTTAAAGTTTGGTAGAAACTCATTTGCACTGCCACTAATATCCGCACAGGACCTTGTTCGGTTCGATGATAACTGCATATGAGTACCATTTCACTGACTTTCTTCCGGGCCAATGTGAAATACGTCTTGTTTTTATTTTCCCTGCAGATTTCTTTCTATTACGTTTCGCTGCAGCGAAATCAGAAGCAGCAGTCCTGACCTATAATATCTTGCTCTTTCAGGTAATTTCTCCAGTTCAGGCTTTTCACACTCGGGTCGGCAATTAGTTGTGTTCCGTTCTCTTACATTGACCTTTGGGCGTCTTTTGTGTTGATGAAACGAAAAAAACTTGTTTTTTCAGCATTTTCTGGGGTATGCTGTTTACACAAGATACACCTCGTTGGTGGAATCTGTCAAGTCGTTAGTGGGTCTGTGCATGAGTTCACAAACTAAATTAATTCCGCCCTTAACACTTTGTTGCAGTATTTCCAACTTTTATTCGGGCAGCAGAAATATGGCGGTACTTTTTCAACATTTTGGATTAATTTAATTCAAGTACGAGAACAAGTCTCAAAGTATTCAAGCAATGCTTTGGCTTTTGCTTGAATATATTTAGCCATGAATAATTGAAGAAAGCGCGTAGCTATTGTTTTCGCTTATCGCCGAACGGCTGAAAGCGTCTTCAGTTCGTGTCACTGGCACAGGCAGGGCTTTAATCGAATTTTATTGAAAAACATCTTCGTTTGATTCAAGTGCGCTTGGTTATGCGAAACTAGTCTGTGTTTTTCAGTTACAGTTCATGTGTAGTAAGAAAAGATGTCAAACAGTGAGCAAAGAAAGTTATATATCTCACTTTTTATAAACTGAGGTTAGTATGATGGGAACGAAACCTTCCGCCAGCACTGTTTTCTGGGGTTTCATTTTTACACGTAGTTGGTGGCTTTGCTGAGACCTGAATGGATTGCCTTTGCAGTAGCCTATTTTCACATTGGCATTGAACGAATTTTTGTACACATGTTAGAGCCTTATCAAATTCCAGCATCATTTTACCACTAGAAACGCAGAAGCGTTCATGGTTGTCGTAGCCTTTTGTGTTAAACAGCTGCTGCAATTATGAACTATGTATGTATGCACTTCCTCAATCGATTTAAAAGAAGGAAATAGAAAGATGTAGCTAAAAAATGTGGACAAATCGAAACGTAACCCAAAGAAAATTGTAGCTAATTCTAAACGTCTTAATCGGCAAGTGTTTACGAAGAGTTTTTCCGTGTTTAGCTAGTGCACATCACAGGGTGTAGTATAAGAACACAAAAACACTCAAGCACTTTAAAATCGTAACATATCACGCGGCAGATGTTAATTGGCACGCCCAGGCAATACTGAGCAGGAATCAACACTGCAATAACGCGCCAGATACTGCATTATAGCTTATCAACGCAAAGAAGCGTTACACAGAGTGAGAAAAATGATGACGGTAAAAGCATCAGAAAGCTTGTGAAAGCATCAGTGAGCTGATAAAATGTGGAAATGGGGACACACGTTGCTGTGCAAACGCATACAAATTGTTAAAAGGCAAAATCAAAGAATCTGTTGTCTCCACAAAGTAGGTGACGTAACGCTGGTCAACCGTTACATTTTCGGGATGTAATGCAAAACTCTGTCGGCGTTGTTAAGTTTTTTTTATTATAGGTTATTTTTTTGTATATTTTAGTGCTTTCACCATTTACATATATGCATTCTGAAAACTTAAACCTGAAATATTCCTGCGATGAACAATACTGTAGTAACAAACCAACCTTGCTCAAAACCTTTCGGTGGTTTGGTTTTCAGTCTACTTCAGCACCACACGATTTCATGGGGCTGTTCTGATAAGACTTATAGCTATCCTTATCATTGTGGGGTAAAATTGCTTAAATTTCTACAAAACACAGGGTGAATCTTGAATCTTAATGGACTCTCTTTCCAATGCTCCGAGGGTCTGACTTAATCAGTACGTTTTTTGTTGAATTCACTGAAGTGTTAAGTTCGCCGAAGCAGAACTATGGCGTATTATTTTGACCTGCTACTCATAACACAAAATGAAACTTTTTAATAAAACGTATTTTTTCTCTAGTTCTGTTTTAAACGAGCAATGAACTGATTCCTGTGCCTTACCCCAAACCTATAACCGTTTTAAAGAGCGTGNGGATTAGCAGCATTGAGAATCAATACGGTGGTGGCTTTGGGGTCTTCAACAACCATGCAAGCTCGTAGAAAACCCACTTTGGCTAATTTTNGTGTTCATAAAGTTTAAAACATATTAGCAACTTCTTCAGGACTGAAAGCATTTGATTTTCTGTGACATGCTCTCCTTTATTCAAAGATTCTGGTCACAAGTTTATTCGGTTCTAAACCTTGTTTTGGAAGAAAAATTCAAAGTTTTTCCAAAGACAGTGCTGAAAAAACAGTCAAGTAAAAGTCGAGGGAGCGAGAAAACATGATTGCAGACTGCAGAGGTTCTTTGAGCAAAAGACATGAATTTTACAACAATAGGCCGTTTGTAAGTGCTTACTTAAAACATTTGTTTATACACTTTGTAACGCACGTGAACTTTGGAAACCTTTGACAAACCTTTCTGCTGTGCATGAATGAACTTTTTACGGTATGTGCATTCTGTGCAGTTTGAGACTTACTGCTTTAAAAAACAGTGCGTCTGATGGCGTAAAGTTTAAATGTATGTGGCTTCTATACAACTGACCACCAAAGACTACAATCTTATTTTAACTAATACTCTAAAGAAACTCGTACTTACATGCAAAATGTAGTGAAAATTCCAAACGTGAAAATCCGCTTTATGCTTTATCATTCAGTACACTTTCAAAGTGAACTTCTTTCTTTAATAAATTAATTAGAAGTTGAAAGCAAAACTGAACACTTCAGAACACAGCAACTTCATCACAGAGAGCAGCCGCGATAACCGGTACTGTATTGATGCTGTTTCAAGTGTAAAACAAATAAGAAAACCAGAGCAATTTGCAAGAAGTCGGTCAAGCGAAATAACGCTTCATGAGACGTTAGCAAACCTCACAGAAAACAAAAATTTGGAAATCAATATCTGCTTTGCATTCGGCAAAACGAAAGGTTTGCTGACGGGGCGAAGTGCTGCGAACCCCCCCTGGCAAGCTAAATGTAAAAATCGGGCCCCCACTTGGCTTATATAATTTAGGCGTATTATTTTGGTTTTTAGTAAGTTGTTTTTTGATTTTTTCGGAGTGTTTTCCTGTGATTTCGGATTTTAGTATAGAGATCCACATCCGGATTCACTAACATTTCTCAATTTTTTTCTGCGTGTTGGCCGTTGAGTCCCCTTTATCCAAGTTTTCCCACACTGGCTCAGACCTTATAGTTACGCCACTGCACATGTCATACTCGACGCAAAGAAACAACGTTATAGAAAGTTTAACTCCGTAGTACGAACCTTTCACAACAGCAAGCGTGGATAAATTCATAATAATAGAAAGCGCGAATAACCTGCAAGACGTTTTGCTTGGGCTCTCCGAGAGGTGTGAACTTTACAAACTACTGTATCTACACGCTCCATTTGTACAGAAAAACAAGAAGCAATATAAAATATTTCGCCTTTTCATTTTGCGTGGTAGATGGCAAAACTTTATGAAAAAATCTTTTCCAAGGTCTAGCGCGGCACTTTTGCGTAGCTTGAATTGTTGCAAAGAAAATCCATGGGTGTGAGACTCACAAATTTTTTACTGTCGTCAAGCAAAATTTTTTACTGTCGTCGCTATGTTAGACTCACAAATTTTTTACTGTCTTCGAGCAGATATTATCATCCAGAAGTGTCGAACGTCTTCTGGCCAACTGCATGCAGCGGCGTTGACAACAGCGTTCCTTCGGCTATTTTTAGCACAACGTAAAGAGTGGTGAACGTAAACAAACATTTCTCCTTCATTTCAGAGGTGTGGTACCGTGCGTGTTGTAGGCAGGTCATCAACCGACTGACCGCCATGTGTTGAGAGTTCCAAGCATGTGGATGACGATGATATTTTGTTTAAAAAAGAATTGATATAGCGAAATGATGGAGTGTGGACCAGGCGAAATCTTACAAGATTGAAAGAGATGGACAATGCGTTTTCGAGAACAACACTGGCTTCGCGTCGCGTCGCCTACAAGTCCGGCTGCAACGGCTCTGATATTCAGTGTCTTCCTGGTACTGGGGCGAAGTCGCGTCCAGGCAAAAGCGACAAGTTCATCAACACAAATAAAACATTCTTCCGCTGTTAGTCATCCTTCGAACTACCTGCTGCCAAAAACATGGCAAAAAAAGTTTTATAGTCATTTTAAAAACTTAGGTAGTGAAAAGAGCTTGACTAGTGAGAAAAGAAGTTATACTTTTCCTAAGACAATGCCAGAAGAGGGTGATGGAATTATGTTCAGAAAAAGGAGATCGGTTTTGCCTACCAATGGTATTTTTAACGATACAGAAAAACGTCATGCTTTGAGCACAGACTTGCGCTCGCACTTGGCCGGTTCATGCCATCTACAGTTTTCTGGTGAAAAGCAGCAGACAATTTATGAATGCCAACCACTGTTGCCTCCACTAAACATGGGCAAGGTTGGCACTGGTGCCAACAGCACGATGTCCAACGAAAGCGCAGTGTGGTGGTTCCTTGTCGATGTTTTGTCATCTCGATCCAACACAGTCGTTATCAACGACGCTGTCGCGCAGTGGAATGTTCCTCCCCACGTGACCGACTTACGCCTGTGCAAGCAAGAAGTGGGAACAGTGGCAAGCAACGCCTTTGGGAAGCTGAAGAAAACGCTGGAAATTCTGCACCTCGAACACAATCGCATTTCCTACGTGGCGAGGAAAGCGTTTAGCGGTTGGTAGTCATTTAAATTTAGTGGTAGAAGTTTTCCTTAACGATTTTATTTTCCCTTTTGTGTTAAAGTATTGCTAAGTTTGTAGTGGTCATTATTTCTTACGGTACAGCCAGCAATTCCTAAAANTGCTCGGAGTTAAGTNTGAGATAGACCTTGTATAGAGGGACCAAACGTACCAGTGTTTGGAATTGCGTCTCGGTCACTTACAGTATGTGCCTGTCCGAAAACCTGACTAACTGCAGGCAACTGGAATGTCTAGGTTGCGACGACTGTGAAAACAAATGTGCGAATTCCGTGAGGAAAAATGATTATGAGAATCGACAAAGAAATTTCCCAAATTCTCACGGATATCAGACCAATTTACAAGAAAGGATTCATCACATTTCTGTCGTGCTCCAATTCAAGATACCCTCACACTGGCATGACCCGTGCTAGAAAATTCTACATGCAGTATTAACTTCCAAACAGGCCCGTAACCAGCTTGAGACCCCAGGAAGAGCGAAGTTTTCTGAGGCGCCCAAATTTTTTGAACTATGACCAATAGTTTCAAACTATGTCCAGCACATATTTCCAGGGGGGGGGGCGAAAAAGTTTCTAGGGGTGGCTTCGCCCCCCTGCACCCCCTGGTTACGGGCCTACTTCCAAAAATATCGGTTTGCAACAGCTAAATTATGATCACTCTCGTTCAGTGGTTTTCAACCTGTGGCACGCGAGGGTGTTTACTGCCCAGGGAGAACGTAATGTACGCATCCAGCTTCCAGGTCTCATGCAAATGTTAGTGCCAGATAAATTTAGGTCTATTGTAGCAACTGTCGCAAATTACAAGTCTCTTTGCAATAACGAATCATCTAACAGTGGATTTGTTTCTAACAGTTGCATATGTCAAGCAGACATTGTTTTGAACTATTTGCTAAAGTGGACCGCCACTGCTGCGCTTTAGTATAATTGGTGTATTTCAGAAATCATTAGTACATCAAAAGAAATTAAGTTCTGGAACAGTTGATACGGAGAGACAGTAAAAAAACACCAGGTGCTACTCTATCAGAAAAGGGTTAAAAAGCACTGCTCTAGATACACACGGTTTACATGGAGTGTAATTTCCACAAAAAGCGTCGTAGTTGTAGAAAAAATAAAGTAGCATGGTCCTGCTAGAACATAGAAACCTAAAGTTTTCCTGTGGTAAAAGAGACAAAATGAGAAACGACTTACTAATGCCACTCTTCTAACGGTAACAACAGTGGTGTAGTTTGGGGGGTACGTCAAATACTTTTAGCGGAACAGCGCTTCCAGTGACACCGGTGTACTTACTGTTTTGTCATTTTTTAGTAAAATTTTCCCAAATGTCTTGACTGTAGACAAACACGTTTTTGTCACAGTGTATTTCTCAACCTTAGTTTTTGGCACAACGCCATGGGTATCAACTAGTCCGCGTCTTCCTACTCGCCGCTATTTCAAACGCTTGCGCAAATATAACTTCTTGCAAACTGATGAATTGTCGGTCACATAATATGTATAAGCAGGGATTTTTTAGGAAGTTGTTAGGTACCCGGTATGGACCTGTGATTCTAGGGAACCGATTTTTAATTCTAGGGATCCGAACCGGGTCCCAAAATCACCTTTAAAAACCCTGGTATAAGATTTCAATCTCATTACATGAGGTAGTCGTTCTGCCAGGCACACTTTCATCGGATTTGTGTGGTCTTTGTACACATTCCAATATTTGCTATGAAACAATGCGAAAACCTCGCAACTGTCAGACAAGTAAAAATAATCTAAAATCGTCTCTTGGAACGAATGATTCTATCCTGGGACTTAGTTGCAAAACTAGAAGTTTACATTTTGCTTGATATTTTCTTCAAAGTTTTACGCTACAGACATGGGCGTCGGAAGGATTTTTTCCAGGGGGGGGCAGTAGGGGATTTTCCCAAAATTTTTCCCAGGGGGGG